>PPYE01343412.1_pt1 | contig 25423 bp, 18 predicted proteins | sample 1559881 | NCBI WGS metagenome assembly PPYE01 (sample SAMN08240022, study PRJNA423297) | Human gut metagenome, whole genome shotgun sequencing project. | reverse complement strand
ACTTAAAAGCAGAAGATATTTATTCCGAAATGGATTAGATATCTTCTGCTTTTTTGATATGCTTATATTGTAAAAAGAAGCCATGAACCTGCTCAAAAAAAGGATGTGATTATGTATGAAGCATTCTCAGAAACGTATATTCATGGATATAGAAAAAATGACTTCTGATGAATTTAAGGCATTTTGCCGATCAGGTAATAAAAATTATTTTATCAGAATTCGAAAAATGCCTCTTCAGGATCTTCTTTTCACGATGATAAACAGAAAGGGGTTGACGTTGGCATTGGAACTGAGAAATTATATGAAACTTGCGCATCCTGGTGTGTCTATTTCAAAACCAGGATATCTGAAACAGCGTATGAAACTTAATCCGGATGCTTTTTTAGAATTATACAAATATCATAACCGTAACTTTTATGCAGATTCCACCTTTTCAACTTACAAAGATCATTTAATATTAGCCGCTGACGGCTCAGATATTAATATTCCTACCACTGCTGAAACACTGAAACTATATGGGTTCTGCAAGCTGGAAAAACACAAAGGCCCAAGCTCAAATAGGATTAGGCTGTATTTATGATGTAATGAATCGTATGATACTGGAAAGTGACTGTAATAAGGTGAAATTTAATGAAATGCGCCTGGCAGAAAAACAGATGAAGCGAATACCGGAAACAATAGGCAGCATTCCCTATATTATTATCATGGACAGAGGCTATCCTTCTACGCCAGCGTTTATACATATGATGGATAAGGATATTAAATTTATCGTACGCTTAAAAAGCAGTGATTACAAAAAAGAGCAAAACAGTTTAACAGAAAATGATCAGCTAGTTAAAATAAAACTTGATAAGTCAAGAATCAGACATTACGAGGGAACGCTAGATGGAGAACGTATGAAAGAATTAGGTGAAATTTCATTGCGTATGGTAAAAATCCTATTAGAAAACGGAAGCTTAGAAGTTTTGGCTACAAATCTTTCACAAACTGAATTTCATACAAAAGAAATAAAAGAATTATGTCATATGAGGTGGGGGATAGAGACTGCGTATGAAACGCTAAAGAGTCGGTTGCAGTTAGAGAATTTTACAGGTACAAAACCTATTCTGTTATTACAAGATATATACAGCACTATATATCTGAGCAATTTAGCTGAAGATATCATACATATTAGATGCAGAGCGTGAACTGGATCAGAAAGAAGCGAACAGAAAACATAAAATGATGATCAATCAGACTGTTAGTATTGGAATCTTAAAAAATGATCTGATTTATATACTTCTTGAAACGGATGGTCAAAAGAAAAATATGTTATTTCAGCAAATATATGAAGATATCAGTAAAAATCTTGTTCCCATTCGTCCGGATCGGCATTATACCAGAATGAATGGGCAATTAGCAGGAAAATATTCGAATACCTATAAAAGAGCGTACTGAGCTAAAAAATAAGAGTACAAAGAGAAGGGGATAAGTATGCCCATATAAAAACAAAAAGCAGGAATCATAGTTTTATAAATGCTTACGATTTCTGCTCTTTGCTAAAGTTAATGACATTGCTTGATTACGAGGATTTATGAAATTGTAATTGGGTGCATTTTTTTGTATGAAAAAGCGTTACAATTAATAGGATAAAAAACAGAACAGCAAGAATGGAAAGACAGGAGGAAAAAGATGCAGGATGAATTACATAATAAATTAGCACATTTAAAAGAGTACATAAAAGAACTGAGCAGTGTTGCGATTGCATTTTCCAGTGGAGTTGATTCTACATTTTTATTAAAGGTGGCACATGAGATATTGGGAGATAATGTGATGGCGATCACAGTACAATCCGGTTCCTTTCCAAAGAGAGAACTAAATGAGGCAATTGCATTTTGCAAAAAAGAAGATATCCGTCATAAGGTCTGTCAGGTGGATGAAATGAAAATTGAAAGATTTTCTCAGAACCCACCGAACAGATGTTATTTATGCAAGCATGCACTGTTTGAAAAGATTGGAGCAATTGCAGAGAAAAATGAAATTGCTTATGTTGCAGAAGGTTCTAATATGGATGATCTTGGCGACTACAGACCGGGGCTTCAGGCTGTGGCGGAATTAGGAGTAAAAAGTCCACTGCGCGAAGCAGGACTTACAAAAGCGGAGATTCGTGAATTGTCAAAAGAGATGGGACTTTCAACCTGGGAAAAGCCATCTTTTGCTTGTCTGGCTTCAAGATTTGTATACGGAGAAACAATCAGCAAAGAGAAGTTGATCATGGTGGAAAACGCAGAACAGTTATTGCTTGAACATGGCTTCCGGCAATTTCGTGTCCGTATGCATGGAAGGATGGCGAGGATCGAAGTAATGCCGGAAGAGTTTTTGAAGTTGCTTCAGGAAGAAGTCCGTGAGGATATTGTAAAACAATTTAAGCAGTTCGGATTCACTTATGTTACAATGGATTTAACAGGGTACAGAATGGGAAGTATGAATGAAACCCTGGATAAGAAGAATTAGAATGAGGCGAAAAAGATGGAACAAAAGGAAATGATAGATCTTTTAAGACAGGTAGCATCCGGAACAATGGATGTAGAACAGGCAGCTTTGAAGTTAAAAGAAGAGCCTTTTGAAGATCTTGGTTTTGCCAAGATTGACCATCACAGAGCCATGCGCCAGGGTGTGGCAGAAGTGATTTATGGAGAAGGAAAAACACCGGAACAGATTTTCCGGATTGCAGAAGCAATGAAGGAAAAGGGACAGAAAGCAGTCCTGATCACAAGAATGAATAAGGAGTCAGCAATTTACGTGGGAGAACGCCTGGAACTTCAATATGATGAAGTCAGCCGGATTGGGTTTATCGGCGAAGCTCCAATAAAAGATGGAGACGGGAAAATAGTTGTGGCAACAGGCGGGACAAGCGATATTCCTGTTGCAGAAGAGGCTGCAAGAACAGCAGAGACACTTGGAAATGAAGTGGTCCGTTTATATGATGTAGGTGTTGCAGGAGTACATCGTCTGCTTGGACATCTCGACGAATTAATGGAAGCTCGTGTCATTATTGCTGTAGCCGGAATGGAAGGAGCACTCGCCAGTGTGATTGGAGGACTGGTGGATTGCCCGGTGATCGCAGTTCCGACAAGTGTTGGATATGGAGCATCTTTCGGTGGCGTATCAGCACTTCTTTCTATGCTGAATTCTTGTGCAAGCGGAGTGAGTGTTGTAAATATCGATAATGGATTTGGCGCGGGATTTCTTGCAAGCCGAATCAATCACATAGAGAGGAGAACGAAGGAATGAGGACATTATATTTAGACTGTGGGATGGGAGCAGCAGGGGATATGCTGACAGCTTCATTATTGCAGTTGTTTTCAGAACCTGTAAAACAGGTGAAAAAGTTGAATGATCTGAAAATCCCGGGGGTAAAATATCAGTTGGTGGCGTGTACAAGAGGCGGAATCAGAGGATATCAGGTCCGCGTGTTTGTGAAAGGACAGGAAGAAGAGAATCCTCATATGCAGACGGAAGAGCAGATTGGACATAAATCAGAAGAACCAGAGAAGCATACACAAGAACACGGACATCACTCAATGTCTCAGATCGTTCGTCTGATCAATCGGTTAAAAATTGAAGATCAGGTAAAACAGGACGCAGTTGCAGTTTATAAATTGATTGCAAAGGCGGAAGGAAAGGCGCATGGTCAGCGCATGGATGAAATCCATTTCCATGAGGTTGGGACGATGGATGCAGTGGCTGATGTTGTGGCTGTCTGCTATTTGCTGAATGAACTTCAGGTGGATCAGATTCTTGCATCACCGGTTCGTGTCGGATATGGTCATGTGAAATGTGCACATGGAATCCTTCCGGTGCCAGCACCGGCAACAGCGTATCTGATGAAAGAAATTCCAATGTATGCAGGAGATCTGGAGGGAGAATTCTGTACACCGACAGGAGCCGCACTTCTGAAGCATTTTGTTAAAAAGTATGAACAGATGCCGGTTCTGCAGATGGAAGAAATCGGTTATGGTTTTGGAAAAAGAGAGTATGAAAGACTGAACTGTGTGCGTGCGATTCTTGGAGAAACGCAAGACAAGGTAGAAGAAGAGATTTTGGAACTGTGCTGTAATTTGGATGATATGACTTCGGAGGAAATCGGGTATGCGACAGAGCTTCTGATCAAAGAAGGCGCATTGGATGTTTACACATCCTCCATTCAGATGAAGAAAAACCGGCCGGGGATTCTGCTTACATGTATGTGCAGGGCAGAGCAGAAAGAGTATTTTCTGCATCTGATATTCAAACACACCTCAACGCTTGGTGTCAGAGAGTATTTTTGTAGAAGATATGGACTTAAGCGAAAAATAGACGAAGTGCAGACAGAATATGGAACCGTTCATGTGAAGAGAGCATCCGGATATGGAGTGGTGAAAGAAAAACTCGAGTATGATGATGTTTCCAAAATTGCAGAAGAACATAGCTGGTCTGTAGCAGAGGCAAGAAATAGGATCTATGGAAAATTATAATTTTAATATACAGGAAGAATTGAAAAAGCTTCCGGGAAGGCCGGGAGTCTATCTGATGCATGATGAGACGGATCAGATTATCTATGTCGGAAAAGCAATCAGCCTGAAAAACCGTGTGCGGCAGTATTTTCAGAGTAGCAGGAATAAAGGGGTTAAGATCGAACAGATGGTAACACATATCCGCCGCTTTGAATATATTGTGACAGATTCGGAACTGGAAGCACTTGTTCTGGAATGTAATCTAATCAAGGAACATCGGCCCAAATATAATACGATGCTTATGGATGACAAAGCGTATCCGTTTATAAAAGTAACAACCGGTGAAGCATATCCACGCATTATGCTGGCACGTCAGATGAAAAAAGATAAGGCACGTTATTTCGGCCCCTATACAAGCTCACAGGCGGTGCGTGATACAATTGATCTGATCCATAAGCTGTATCATATAAGAAGCTGTAATCGTTCACTTCCAAAAGACATTGGAAAAGAGCGTCCGTGTCTGAATTATCATATCAAGCAGTGTGAGGCACCGTGCCAGGGATACATTTCCCAGGAAGAATACCGGAAATCCATTGATGAGGTGATCCGTTTTCTAAATGGAAATTTTGATATGATTTTAAAAGATCTGGAAGATAAGATGATGGCCGCTTCGGAGGCACTGGAATTTGAGAAAGCAATCGAATATAGAGAGCTATTAAATAGTGTGAAAAAGGTGGCTCAGAAACAGAAGATTACAGATTCCAGTGGGGAAGACAGAGATGTCATGGCAGTTGCATGCCAGGACGAAGATGCAGTTGTACAGGTCTTTTTTATCCGTGGCGGAAGATTGATCGGGAGAGACCATTTCTATCTGAGAATCAGCGAAGAGGATAAAAAATCGGAAATTCTTAACAGTTTTATCAAACAGTATTATGCAGGAACCCCTTTTCTTCCGGGTGAACTGATGCTGCCGGAAGAAATCGAAGAGCAGGAACTTCTTGAATCCTGGCTGAGCGCGAAGAAGGGGCAGAAAGTAACGATCCGTGTGCCGAAGAAAGGTACAAAAGAAAAGTTGGTAGAACTGGCGGAAGAGAATGCGAGGATGGTTCTGTCTAAAGACAAAGAGCGGCTAAAGAGGGAAGAAGGACGCACGATCGGTGCAGTGAAGGAGGTAGCATCTTTACTGGGACTGGAACAGATCGTCCGTATGGAAGCATATGATATTTCTAATACAAATGGTTTCGAATCGGTAGGCTCTATGGTTGTCTATGAGAAAGGAAAACCAAAGCGGAATGATTACAGGAAGTTCAAAATCAAGAGTGTGAAAGGACCGGATGATTATGCGAGCATGCGAGAAGTTCTTACGCGTCGTTTTACACATGGATTAAAAGAACGCGAGGAGAATGCGGAAGCTGGGAAATTTACAACATTTCCGGATTTAATTCTGATGGATGGAGGCCGTGGACAGGTAAATATTGCATTGCAGGTGCTTGATGAGTTGAAGCTGAATATTCCGGTCTGTGGTATGGTGAAAGATGACAATCATAGAACAAGAGGATTATATTATAATAATGTGGAAATCCCGATTGACCGCAATTCAGAAGCATTTAAACTGATCACAAGAATTCAGGATGAAGCCCATCGGTTTGCAATCGAGTTCCACAGGCAGTTGCGTGGCAAAGGGCAGGTACATTCCGTTTTGGATGATATTGAAGGAATCGGTCCGGCCAGAAGAAAGGCATTGATGCGGCATTATCTGAGCCTGGATGCAATCCGGAGTGCAACAGTAGAAGAACTGGCACAGCTTCCGTCAATGAATGAGAAGGCAGCAGAATCGGTTTATCAATTCTTTCATGATTAAGGGTTTTATCGAAAAGAAAATCATGATATACTTATGTACAGGCGATGGGACATGTAGGGAAATGTTGGATTTATGCGAGCAGTAAATATCATATATCTCTTGAGCTTATCAAGGCAGCATGTCTGAAACGAAAAGAGATACAGGAAAAGGAGATTACAAGATGAGTGGTGTGAAATTAACCGATATCGTTGAAAAGATGAATCTGAAAAATCTCACTCCGGAAGTAGATATCACAGAACGTGAAGTTCTTGTTCCGGATGTGAACAGACCGGCACTTCAGCTGGCAGGATTTTTCGATCATTTTGATCTGAATCGTGTACAGATTATAGGGAATGTAGAGTGTGCCTATCTGGAGACTTTGGCAGAAGAGAAAAGAGTTGAGATTTATCAGAAACTTCTGGAACATAAAGTACCATGTATTATTTTCAGCAATGAACTTCAGCCGGATGAAAGCTTCATCGAGATTGCTCAGAAAAATGATATTCCGGTATTCGGTACATGTAAGAAGACATCCTCCTTTATGGGAGAACTGATCCGTTGGCTGAATGTAAAACTTGCTCCGTGCATTTCCATTCATGGAGTACTTGTTGACGTATATGGTGTCGGAGTTCTGATCATGGGAGAAAGTGGAATCGGTAAGAGTGAAGCAGCACTTGAATTGATCAAGCGTGGACATCGTCTCGTGACGGATGATGTGGTTGAAATCCGTAAAGTCAGTGATGAAACATTAGTTGGTTCTGCACCGGATATCACAAGACATTTTATCGAGTTGCGTGGTATCGGAATCGTGGATGTAAAGTCCATGTTCGGTGTACAGAGCGTAAGAGAAACTCAGAATATCGATCTGGTCATTACACTGGAAGACTGGAGCAGAGAGAAAGAGTATGACAGACTTGGTCTGGAAGAGGAATATACAGAGTTCCTTGGCAACAGAGTTGTCTGCCATAATATTCCGATCCGTCCGGGACGTAATCTGGCGATCATCGTAGAATCTGCTGCGGTTAACCACAGACAGAAACAGATGGGATATAATGCGGCACAGGAACTGTACAAACGTGTGCAGGAGAATCTGGCAAAGAGAAGAAAATAAAACGGGAAAAAAGAGCATGCGGTACAAATCTGTTACAGAGTACCGCATGCTCATGTGAAATATAAAAAGAAACGGAGATAGATTTATGAAATATTGTTTTGGTGTTGATATCGGGGGAACAACGGTTAAACTTGGTCTGTTCAGTGAGGCAGGTGCCATTGTAGAGAAATGGGAGATCGTGACAAGAACTGAAGATGAAGGATCAGCAATTCTTCCGGATATTGCAGAGGCGATCAATGGTAAATTAGAGCAGCATGGCATTGAGAAAGAACAGGTTCTTGGAATTGGTGTCGGTGTGCCGGCTCCTGTTACGGTAGATGGAATCGTTAACGGTTCTGCAAATCTTGGCTGGAAATATAAGAATGCGAAGAAAGAGCTGGAAGAACTGACAGGACTGACAGCAGAATTTGGAAATGATGCGAATGTCGCAGCACTTGGCGAGATGTGGAAAGGCGGTGGTGTTGGTTACCGCAATATGATCATGGTCACACTTGGAACAGGTGTTGGTGGTGGCATTATCATCAATGGAAAGATCCTGACGGGAGAGAACGGAGCAGGTGGAGAGATTGGTCATATGTGTGTGAATCTGGAAGAGACAGATACTTGTGGATGTGGCAGACACGGATGTTTGGAGCAGTATGCATCAGCAACAGGTATCTCACGTCTTGCTAGAAAGAAGATGGAGCATGAGACACGTGCAACAATCCTGACAAAAGAAGACCTTTCTGCAAAAGCTGTTTTTGATGCAGTGAAGGAAGGGGATGAAGTTGCGATAGAGGTTGCGACAGAAATGGGAAATTACTTAGGACATGCAATGGCAGATATGGCAGCAGTACTGGATCCGGCTGTATTTGTAATTGGCGGTGGAGTGTCCAAAGCAGGAGAAGTTCTGCTTTCATTTATTGAAAAACCGTTTATGGAGAAAGCGTTCTTTGCAAATAAGAATGTGAAGTTTAAGCTTGCTACGCTTGGAAATGATGCAGGAATCTGTGGAGCGGCTAAGCTGGTACTTGAGGATTGATAGAAGTATAAAAAGTACAGAAAAAATAGTGGAAACAAAAAGAGGAGATTTTTGCAGGTGTTAGATATCTGTGAAATCCCCTCTTTTTTCTTTGGAAAATTTATTATGCAAGCACTTTCTTGAAACTAACTTTAAAGTATATGGTTTCTGCAATTGCTGTGAGTCCCCAGGAGAAGATGTACAGCAGATACAGAGATGGGATTGTATGGAAGTAAGCAAATACCGTATAGATCCATATAATACGAAATACACAGGATCCCATGATTACAATAAATGTAGGAGCAATACTCTTGCCGATTCCTCTGGAAGCGGCAATTGCACAGTCCATAAAGGCACTGAATGCATAGGAGAATCCCATAATCCTGATTCTATGCATACCTGCTGCAATAACGGCCGACTCTGTAGCAAACAGAGACAAGAATGGCCGTCCGAAGAAGAAGAGTGATCCACCGAGAATCAGTCCTGCACTGAAAGAATAGGTAAGTGCTACGAAATAACATTTTTTCATCCTCTCTTTATTCCCTGCTCCCCAGTTCTGACTCATGAAACTGGAACAGGCCACGTAGAAGGCAAACATAACATTGTAAATCAGATTATCTGCATTCGCAGCGGCAGCATTTCCGGAAACCATGATCGCATCAAAAGAGTTGATACCGGATTGAACGAAAAGGTTTGCAATCGCGAAGATCGCATTCTGCAGACCCGATGGAACACCGAGATAAAGAATTCCTTTTCCATAAATGTTATGATAGCGTAATTTACGCAGGATGACTTTACACATATCATCGCGGCGCATTAGATGGATCAGGATCAATCCTCCTGAAACGTACTGTGCGATTGCACTGGCAGTGGCAACTCCGACAGCAGCCATATGGAATACGATAACAAAGATCAGATTCAATATGACATTAAGTATTCCGGCAAATGCAAGGTAATACATTGGACGTTTTGTATCCCCACGGGCGCTTAAGACGCCGTTACCGAAATTATAAATTGCCGTGGCAGGCATACCAAGTGCAAAAACTTTCATATAGAGAACAGCCTGATCGAGCAGTTCCGGCTTTGTATTTATCATGGAAAGCATTGGTCCTGCAAAAAGCAGACAGATCAGACAGACAAAAATACCTGCTGCTGCACAAATAATCAGTGCGGAGTGAATGGTTTCTTTTGTAGCTTTCTCATCACCGGCACCGAGTTTGTTGGCAACCTGGACATTGACACCACTTCCAAGTCCGATCAGAAGTCCTGTGAACAGTGTGACAAGTGTAGTGGTCGAGCCGACAGAACCAAGTGCTTTGTAATCTGCAAAATGTCCGACAACAGCGACGTCACTTAAGTTGAACATCACTTCCAAAATCTGGGAAAACATAAGAGGAACACTGAAGAAAAACATGTTTTTCCAAAGAGATCCCTGAGTCATTTCAATTGTTCGCTTTCGTCTTTTCGTTATTTCATTACTCATTCCCTAACAACCCCTTTACCAGATAAAATAATGAAAGAAAACAGATGAAATCACAAAAAAAACATCACTTCCAAAAGAAAGCAATGCATTTTAAATCGCCTTTGGCGATGGGGCAAGATGCATTCAAGTCAAAACATGCATCCTCCGTGTCAATCAGCGAAGTGATTGACACGGGAGTGAACAGTAACTATCTGTTTTCTGGTTAAAATCCGATGATTCTTATATACAGTGTAGCATGAAAAGTGCGGGGAAACAACAGGAAAAACAATAATTTTTTTCCAATGATTCTTTTATTTTTTTAGATGAATTTAAGCCTTGAAAATAAATTTTTACGACAAGAAGATTAAAATAAATCAAGAAAAAGATTAAAATAGGCTCTTGATTTCTGATTTCAGAGGACTATAATGTCAGAGTAAACAAAATACAGTTCACCAAAATTCGTTGATGAGAACAAAACCGTATCCGTCATTATTTTCAGAGAGTCTGTGGCTGGTGTGAACAGACAATAACCGGGTAAGGATATCCTCTCTAAGAAGCGGGCTGAAAGCGGATGAAAATGTTGCAAGTAAACCTCGCCGGGATCCACCGTTATATGGATAGCATATGTTGGTATGTGAAGTGTCGCAGAATTGATTTTTGCGGAATTAGGGTGGTAACGCGGATTATATTCGTCCCTTTTCAGATTGATTTCTGAAAAGGGACTTTTTTCTTTGAATATATCTCAAGAAGAATACAAATTTTAGGTGAACAAGAATCCTAAGGAGGTATTGTAATGAAAGCATTACAAAAAGTCAGCAAATTTTTATCAGATTATACTTCAGTGGTTGTTATTGCCATTGCAGTAGTGACATTCTTTGTCCCGACAATGATGGGATGGGTTAACAACGCTTTGTTTGTCGATCCGGTATCCAATAAATTTACCTGTCAGTCTATTATTATCGGAGTGATCATGTTTAGTATGGGTCTGACATTAACAACAGAGGATTTTAAGATTCTTGCGCAGAGACCGTTTGATATCTGCATCGGAGCAATCGCCCAGTATCTAATTATGCCATTCCTTGCATTTGCACTGACAAAGGCGTTGAATCTTCCGGATGGAATCGCTTTGGGACTGATCCTTGTCGGATGTTGTCCTGGTGGTGTGTCATCCAATATTATGTCCTATCTGTGTGGTGGAGATGTAGCATTTTCTGTAGGAATGACAACAGTTTCAACATTGCTCTCACCAGTTATGACACCACTTATGGTTTCACTGCTGGCAAGTGGTACACATATTTCAATCAAAGGATTACCTATGTTTGTATCCATTATTGAAACAGTTATCTTCCCGGTAGCAGTAGGATTCTTACTCAACTATCTGTTAGGAAAAAATAAAACATTCAAAGAACTTCAGAAAATTATGCCTGGTATTGCAGTACTTGGACTTGCATGCGTTGTCGGCGGTGTAGTATCTTCACAGGGAAGCAAATTCTTTGAGTCCGGTGTTGTAATCTTCGTGGCAGTATTTCTTCATAATGGACTTGGATATCTGCTTGGATACGGAGCTGGTAAACTCACAGGAATGAATACAGCGAAGAAGAGAACAATCTCGATCGAGGTAGGTATGCAGAATGCAGGACTTGCAACAAACCTTGCAACAACAACAGCACAGTTTGCATCCACACCGGAGTCAGCAATCATCTGTGCAGTATCTTGTACATGGCATTCTATTTCAGGAACACTCCTTGCAGGAATGTTTGCATATTATGATAAATTCAAAGAGGACAGAGAATCCAAGAGTGTGAATACAAAAGAAGAAGCAGTATAAAAAGAATGAAATGATAAGGCAGAGGTAAAAAATAATTGATTTAGAGGATGGTTTGGCACAACGAACAAGAAACGTTCGAACGTGAGAAAACCATCCTTTTTTCTGTGTTGCATGGTAAGGAAAATCATTTTATAATAAATAAGGCAAGAGATTTTATCTGAACATAAGAAAGTAATCAGAGTTCGAAATAAAAGAGAAATACAAGAGGGGAAATGTAAATGGAAATGGAAGAAAAAGAAAATACAGAAAATGCGGAGATGGGAAAACGAAAACATTCTCATGATACAAAAATAGTAATAAAGTATTACTATGAAAGGATCCGACAGAACACGTGGAATTTTCTGAAATGGATGGGGCTTTCTGTTTTGACAGGTCTGGTTGTAGGCGGTGCGAGTGCAGTATTTGCAGGATGTATCAAGGCAGCAACGGAATACAGGGATACACACAATTGGATTTTTATGCTTTTGCCGGTTGCAGGAGTTCTGATTGTATTTATGTATGAGAGGATAGGAAGACAGGACGGAGGAACGAATCAGGTACTTGCTACTATTAAATCAAAGGATGATGTTCCGTTTCTGTCAGCACCATTGATTTTTGTGTCAACATTATTGACGCATCTTACCGGCGGTTCGGCAGGAAGAGAAGGAGCGTCGATACAGTTTGGTGGAAGTATTGGAAATTGGCTTGGAAAACTGGCTCATTTAGATGAATTTGATCACCATGTGATGATTATGTGTGGAATGAGTGCAGCGTTTGCAGCCGTGTTTGGAACACCGATGGCAGCAGCAGTTTTTGCAATGGAGGTTGCGAGCGTGGGGGTAATGTATTACGCGGCGCTTCTTCCGTGTGTGATCGCAGCTATCATTGCGGCAGAGTTTGCAACAGGAATGGGGATTGATCCGGAGACATTTCCGGTACATTCTATCCCGGGACTTACTGTGGAGACAGGACTTAAGATGGCATTGATCGCAGTGGGGTGTGGGATTTTAAGTATTCTATTTTGTATTCTGTTAAAAATAGTAGGGCAGTTGTATACAAAGTACTTGAAAAATCCGTATATTAGAATTGTAGTCGCGGCAGGAGTGATTATTCTGATCACAATATGTCTGAATACAAAAGATTATATGGGAGCAGGAAGCGGATTGATCGCAAGAGCTATTGAAAACGGTGAAGCAGGACCACTCGATTTCTTATGGAAAATGTTACTTACAGCGCTTACGATGCGGGCAGGATACCGTGGCGGTGAGATTGTACCGGCATTCAGTGTTGGCGCGACGTTTGGATGTGTTGCCGGTGGAATACTTGGATTCTCACCGGAGTTAGCAGCTGCAGCCGGCATGGTTGCACTTTTCTGCGGAGTGACGAACTGTCCGATTACGGCAATGCTGATTTCATTCGAACTGTTTGGATTTTCAGGAGCAGCATATTATCTGATCGCGATATCAATCAGCTATGCGGTTTCCGGATATTATAGTTTATATAAAGATCAGACGATTGTATATTCTAAATATAAAGCAAGATATATTAACCGTAAAACAAGATAGCAGAATACTGTATCAGAGAGATACAGACAGGATAACAAGAACAATCAGTTATATAGGTATATGAAAAGGAGAGGCATTTTATATAGCCTCTCCTTTTCAGTTGCGCCTTGCGGCGCGTGATTTACTTATTGAGTGGTACTTCCGCTTCCAGTGTCGCCACCAGTAGTGCTGCCGGAAGTATCACCTGTAGTTGTTCCGGTTGTTCCAGCAGAGTCTCCGCCGGCAGCAGGTTCGGTTGTTGTCCCAGCAGAGGAAGAATCCGGTGATGAGGTTGTTCCGGAAGAATCGGTACCTGTAGCAGGTGTGTTCTCATCAGAACTCTCAGAATCATCTTTCTTGGAATCTTTTGATGGGGCAACATAGTGACCACTGCAGCTCTTTGTCGGAGCATTGTCTTTTGAGAAATACTCTGTAATAGCAGGACAACTGCTTGTGGCAAGGAGTCCTGTTTTAGTACAAACCGTCTTTTCTTCGACAGAGGATGGAATTTCAAAGTCTTTGTACTCAAGTCCTTTTGTATCCTGGATACGTTCCATGATATTTTTCCAAAGTTTCTGATGCCAGCTCTGGCTTAATCTGTCCATTGTCTTATGCTCATCATATCCACCCCATACAGACGCTGTATAATAAGGCGTAAATGCTGAAATCCACAAGTCACGGCTTTCCTGGCTGGTACCTGTTTTAGCGGCAACAGGCATGTTGCTCAGTCTTGCAGAACCACCGGTTCCACCGGCACCGTTGACAACGTCTTCCATTGCACTTGTCAGAAGATAAGCAGTGGAGTCTTTTAAGACTTCATGTGTCTCAGGGGTTGTGTTATCGAGAAGAACATTTCCATCATGATCCAGAACCTGTGTGTAAAGAATCGGCTTCGTGTAAGTTCCTCCATTGGCAATTGCTGCATAGGCAGCTGTCATCTCGATATTATATACACCGTTCGTGATACCACCAAGAGCTTTTGCCTGTGAATATTTATCATCTTCAGACAGCGTTGTAAATCCAAAATTAAGAAGATAATCATAACTTTCTGTTTCACCAACATAGTCAGTTAATGCCTTGACAGCAAGGACATTCATAGAATGTTCAATTCCATAACGGACACGTGTTGGACCGATATATTTTTTATCCCAGTTGTTTACAGACTGTCCGTTCTTATATTCATATTCTTCATCATCAATTGTTGTTGCAAGGGTGATCTTTCCTTCGTTAAGTGCCGGTGCATAAGCAGCAAGAATCTTGAAACAGGATCCAGGCTGTCTTGCAGAATCTGTGGCACGGTTTAGAGAAAGACTGGAATTCTTTTCGCCGCGTCCACCGACGATAGCTTTCACCTGTCCGGTATACTGATCCATCACAACAACAGAAGTCTGCGGCTGAGGTGAGAGCTCAATTCTTTCATCAACAGTGTCTCCGCCTGCTTCATTGATATTGAGCGTTGATTTAAATGCATCAACTGCTTCCTGTGCAGCTCCTTCGGAACCGTAGAGAAGTGGAGTGTCATATCCCCAGGCACTCTGAATATAGGAAGCAAGTTGTTCTTTACTGTAGTTCTCAGAAGAACCATCTGCCCTGTGGATAGTAAGTGCGTAATCAAGCCCATATTCTGTATCACCATTGAGATAATCCCCTACATTAGCAACTTCATCATCACAGATGGCCTGAATATCAGCATCCTGTGTAACTTTGATCGTAAGGCCGCCGCTATAGAGCAGATTGTATGCCTGTGTTTCTGTATAACTCTTCTCAGTTACAAGATCATCCACGATCTGATTGATGACTGCATCGATGAAATAAGTGTAAGGTTTGGATGCAGTTGTATTTGACGCTGTTTCGGAAATGCGGTTATATACATTATCCGCCATTGCCTCATCGTATTCATCCTTTGTGATAGAGCCTTGTTCCTTCATGTTTTTCAGAACTTTTTCCCGTCTTTTTGCATTAGCCTCCGGGTTGCTGACCGGATTCAGATTTGACGGACTCTGGGTGATTGCTGCGATAACTGCACATTCAGAAAGAGTCAGATCTTTTGCATCTTTATTAAAGTAACGCTGTGCAGCTGTCTGAACTCCGAGGCATCCCTGTCCTAAATTGATTGTATTCATGTATGCCTCAAGAATCTCTTCCTTACTCATCTCTTTTTCAATCTTTAGTGCAAGGTACTGTTCCTGGATTTTACGTTCAATTCGCTGATACTTACTCTCATTGATGAAATTAGGGAATACATTGTTTTTGATTAACTGCTGGGTTAATGTGCTGGCTCCTTCTGTGAAATGGAAGCCATGTGCAACACCATTGACACCGGCACGGATAATTCCCTGGATATCAATACCGTTATGCTTGTAGAAACGTTCGTCCTCGATCGCAACAAAAGCTTTCCCCATGTATGGTGAAATCTCGTCATATTTCTTGTAAACACGGTTAGAATCAGAGTCTTTGAGTTGCTCAAGCAAGGTTCCATTGGAATCGACAATATTCGTTGTATAGCCCTGTGGCATAATGTCCTTTGCAGTGACTTCCGGTGTATTGTCAATCACTTTTTTTACATATATGCCAATTCCGGCTGCCCCAATGACGATCAAAAGCAGAAAACAAATAATGAGGGCTTTGAAAAAACGTACGCCGACTCGCTTCTTTTTCCTTTTCTTTTTAGAAGAAATTTGCTTTTTTCTTCTAGAAAGATTCGATTTTCCGTAATTCACGTATAATATCCTCCTTTATTGACTTCTATGATTATATCAAATTTACCGATGTAAATAAAGGTAAATTTGAAAAGTTCAAATTTTCCTGAAAATCTTAAGAAAAAATACAGTTTTATATAGAAAAGCATGGTATATTAGATAAAGAAATATTTTCAAATATAGCAAAAATAAAAAAAGAATGGGAGACTGAAAAATGGAAATCTACCATACAATATATAAGGGCGGAAATGGAGAAATTGTTGAAAAGAAATCCAGATTTATTGCAGAGGTGTATCCGGTCACATCAGAAGAAGAAGCAATGGAGATTTTAGAGCAGACAAGAAAGCAGTACTGGGATGCGAGACATCATTGCTGGGCTTACATTATAGGAAGGAATCCGGCGGCAGAAAGAATGAGTGATGATGGAGAACCGGCAGGGACAGCAGGAAAGCCTATTTTGGAGGTGATCCGTGGGAGAGAACTGACGAATGTACTTGTAATCGTCACAAGATATTTTGGAGGTACACTTCTTGGAACAGGTGGACTGGTCAGGGCTTATACAGCAGCAACGCTCGAAGGATTGAAGAACAGTGAGAGCATCGCAAGGATTCATGGAGTGAAACTTGGGATTGAGACGAATTATACGGATTTGGGGAAAATTCAATATCTGATTGCAAATCGAAATCTGGATCAATTAGAACCTGTTTACACAGATAAGGTTGAAATGACAGTGTTTGTTCCGACAGATGAGATGGGCAGCCTGCGAGCTGAACTGATGGAAGGGACAAACGGCCAGGTGGTTCTGGATGAGGAGACAACCTGTTGGTTTGCAAGGACAGAAGATGGAATTAAGATTTTTGATGAAGAATGATTCTCATAGAAGAGGTTATTCTGTGAGATAGAAATGAACCGCTGCCGGATATTGATATTCTGGCAGCGGTTCATTTCCTTTAAGTAAGTGTCATATTATATTCAATAAATCTACTTATACTGAATAAATATGGTTACTGTTCTATGAGAATTCTGGTTCGATCAGACCAAATGAACCATCTTTTCTTTTGTATACTACATTGACTTCATCTGTCTCTGCATTGGAGAATACGAAGAAGTTATGTCCGAGAAGTTCCATTTGAACACAAGCATCTTCTGGAAACATTGGTTTAATACCAAACTTCTTTGTACGAACGATACGGACTTCATCGTCTTCTGTTGTCTCTTCTTCTGAATCAAAGAATTCTTTTCTGAAGCTGTTACCTGATGGAGCATATGATGTAGGATGTCCCTGATTACGAGCGACCAGTTTGTTTTTATATTTGCGAAGCTGGCGTTCGATGATCTCTTCTACAAGATCAATGGAAACATACATATCATTGCTTGTCTGCTCAGAACGGATAATATTTCCTTTGACTGGGATTGTTACCTCAATTTTCTGACGTCCTTTTTCTACACTGAGCGTTACATTGATTTCTGTTTCAGGAGTGAAGTACCTTTCAAGTTTTCCTAATTTCTGTTCGATAGCATCCTTTAATCCCGGTGTTACCTCGATGTTTTTTCCGCTGATAATAAATTTCATGCTGCTCAACTCCTTTGTTCAAATTATACAGAAGAATGATTAGATTACTTCTGTATCATGGTTACATTATAACATGAAAAAGATTTTCTGTATACAATAAATCGTCCTAAAATTATGAAAATTTTCAAAACTTTAGGACGATCTTAAAATTATCAGATAATTAATGAATGCTATTTTAATCCGCGAGCATAAGCTTCAAACACGAATATTATTTATTGATCGTGCTGCGTTTTCTCATTCTGGAATCCAGAATCTTCTTGCGGATACGCAGATTTTCCGGTGTTACTTCAAGAAGTTCATCGGTATCAATAAAGTCAAGTGCCTGCTCAAGACTGAGGACACGCGGAGGTGTCAGACGAAGTGCTTCATCTGCACTGGAAGAACGTGTGTTAGTAAGATGTTTTGTCTTACATACGTTCAGCTCGATATCTTCAGCTTTACCATTCTGTCCGATGACCATACCGGAATATACTTTTTCACCAGCTCCGATGAAGAGAGTACCACGCTCCTGAGCACTGTACAGACCATAAGTTACGGATTCACCTGTCTCAAATGCGATCAGGGATCCCTGCTTACGATACTGGATATCTCCTTTGTATGGTGCATATCCTTCAAAGCTTGTGTTGATGATACCATTTCCCTTTGTATCTGTCATGAACTCTCCACGGTATCCGATCAGTCCACGTGCCGGGATAAGGAACTCGAGACGAGTATATCCACCGTTTGACGGAGTCATGTTGCGGAGTTCACCTTTTCTCTGACCGAGTTTTTCGATAACAACTCCTGTGAACTCATCAGGAACATCAATATAAGCAAGCTCCATAGGCTCAAGTTTCTTGCCATTTTCATCTGTGTGATACAGAACTTCAGCTTTACTTACTGCAAACTCGTATCCTTCACGGCGCATGTTTTCAATAAGAACAGAAAGGTGAAGCTCACCACGGCCGGATACTTTGAAACTGTCTGCATTTTCTGTCTCTTCTACACGAAGGCTGACATCTGTGTTCAGCTCACGGAAGAGGCGGTCACGCAGGTGGCGGGATGTAACGAATTTACCTTCCTGTCCTGCGAACGGACTGTCGTTTACGATGAACTGCATAGAGATCGTTGGCTCAGAAATCTTCTGGAACGGAATGGCTTCCGGATTCTCAGGAGAGCAGAGAGTATCTCCGATGGAAATATCTGTGATACCTGATACTGCAACAATAGATCCGATTGTAGCTTCTTTTACTTCTACACGGTTCAGTCCGTCGAATTCATAGAGCTTACCAATTTTTACACGCTGCTGTTTGTCCGGGTCATGATGGTTTACAAGAACCATATCCTGGTTTACAGCGATTGTACCGTTCTCTACTTTACCAACTCCGATACGACCAACATATTCATTGTAGTCAATCGTGCTGATCAGCATCTGGGTCGGAGCTTCCGGATCACCTTCCGGAGCAGGAATGTAGTCAAGGATAGTCTCGAACAGTGGTTTCATATCCTGTTTTTCATCAGAGAGATCAAGGACAGCAACACCAGCCTTTGCAGAAGCGTATACAAAAGGACATTCAAGCTGGTCATCAGAAGCACCGAGGTCGATAAAGAGTTCAAGCACTTCATCAATTACGTCATCAGGTCTTGCTTCCGGACGGTCAATCTTATTGATACATACGATAACAGGAAGTTCCAGCTCGAGAGCTTTTCTCAGAACGAACTTTGTCTGAGGCATAGCACCTTCAAATGCATCTACAACAAGTACAACACCATTCACCATCTTAAGAACACGTTCAACTTCTCCACCAAAGTCAGCATGTCCCGGTGTGTCAATGATATTGATCTTAACACCATTATAATGAACAGCGGTATTCTTGGAAAGGATTGTGATTCCACGCTCACGCTCGATATCATTAGAGTCCATGACACGTTCTTCTACTTCCTGATTCTCACGGAATACACCACTCTGTTTTAAAAGCTCGTCAACCAGAGTTGTCTTACCATGGTCAACATGGGCGATAATTGCAACATTTCTCACATCTTCACGTTTTGTTTTCATAATCTAAACACTCTTCCTTATTATAAAAAAATATTTATCTGTAACATAACTTCATTATTTTATCACAAAAAATGAAATTTACAAGAAAAAGTTTGAATTCGATTTTAAGTACGAAAAAGGTCGAATGTTTTTTCTGTAAAAAATAGTTCTATTTCATTACAATAAGACATACATTAGGTAATGACTTAAAATACCAGCCAGAGGAAGGGAGAATTATAAATTATGTCAGATAAGATTATTGAAAACAACCAGGTGACAGTTATTGGAGAGGTGGTATCAGAGTTTACATACAGCCATGAGGTCTTTGGAGAAGGTTTCTATATGGTAGAACTTCTTGTGAAGCGGTTAAGTAACTCTTGTGACCGGATTCCGGTCATGATATCAGAACGTCTCATTGACGTAACACAGGATTGCCGTGGAGAATATTTAATGGTGTCTGGTCAGTTCAGATCCTATAATCGTCATGAGGAGACAAAAAACAGACTGGTTCTTTCTGTGTTTGCGAGAGAAATAGAATTTATCGAGGAAGAACCGGATGGAGCAAGAACAAATCATATACTTCTTGAAGGATATATGTGTAAGCGTCCGGTCTACAGAAAAACACCTCTTGGAAGAGAAATTGCAGATATTCTGCTGGCAGTGAACAGACCGTATGGTAAATCTGATTATATTCCATGTATCTGCTGGGGGAGAAATGCAAGATATGCTTCAAACTTTGATGTAGGGGAACATGTCAGAATATTCGGAAGAATCCAAAGCAGAGAGTATGTGAAGAAATTGTCAGAGACACAAACAGAGACAAGAATCGCATATGAGGTCTCCGTCAGTAAACTGGAGTGTGTGGAAGAATTCTAAGGGTGGATTGTTTCATTATTTAAAACTTTGTGAAAAGGATATCATATATTGAGATAACAACTCAAATGTGATATTCTTTTTTATATGATATTTCGGAAAATAAGAGTGTGATGAAAGAAAAAACAGGTAATGCTGATAGACAGTAGTTCTGAAAAATCATGGAATACTTGAGGTTTCATACAGGAGGAAGATACAGATGGTTAAGATATTAATGCACGGATGCAATGGAAAAATGGGACGCATGATCACAGAAATTGTGAAGAATGAAGAAGATGCAGTGATTGCGGCAGGCGTCGACAAGTTCACAGGAATTCCAAATGATTATCCGGTATTTGAAGAGATTACACAGTGTGATGTGGATGTAGATGTAGTGATTGATTTTTCCAATGCGGGAGCAGTGGATGAATTGTTAGATTACTGTGTGAAGAAGAGTCTTCCGGTTGTTCTTTGTACAACAGGGCTTTCAGACGAACAGTTAAAGAAGGTAGATGAGTGTTCTGAGAAGATTGCAGTTCTTAAGTCTGCGAATATGTCAATGGGAATCAACCTGTTACTGAAACTTTTGAAAGATGCTGCCAAAGTACTTGCACCGGCAGGCTATGATATTGAACTTGTTGAGAAACACCATAATCAGAAGCTGGATGCACCAAGCGGAACGGCACTTGCATTGGCAGACTCTATTAATGAAGCAATGGGAAATGAATACGAGTATGTATATGACAGAAGTCAGGTGAGAAAGAAGCGAGACGCAAAGGAAATTGGTATTTCAGCAGTTCGTGCAGGAACAATCGTAGGAGAACATGAGGTGATTTTTGCAGGAACAGATGAAGTGATTGAATTTAAACATACTGCATATTCAAGAAGCGTATTTGCCAAAGGTGCAGTTGAGGCAGGAAAGTTCCTTGCGGGACAGCCAGCCGGCATGTATGACATGGGGGATGTTATTCAGTTTTAGTACTGGATGAATAATAGCCGGTAAACCGGCGGGAACAAGATCCGGTAAATAGATCCCGGTAAGGGGAAGATTTCGGGTCTGGAGGAGATTGTGTATGAAAAATATGGAAAACCGTTATTTAGACAGGTTGTCGGATCTTTATCCGACAATTGCAGCTGCATCTACGGAGATTATTAATCTGCAGGCAATTTTGAACCTTCCGAAGGGGACAGAGCATTTTCTGACGGATGTACATGGAGAAGATGAAGCTTTTTCTCATGTTCTGAGGAATGGATCTGGTGCCGTGAGAAGCAAGATTGAAGATGTTTTTGGTAATACAATGAGTGTAAAGGACAAAAAAGCACTGGCAACATTGATTTACTATCCGAAAGCGAAGATGGAACAGGTGAAGCGGACGGAGTCGAATATGGATGACTGGTATCGAGTGAATTTGTATCGTCTGATAGAAGTAAGTAAGCGTGCAGCAAGTAAATATACAAGATCTAAAGTGAGAAAATCACTGCCGAAGGATTTCTCTTATGTGATCGAAGAATTGATTACCGAGAAAGCGGAAGTCAGTGACAAAGAGTCCTATTATAATGAAATTATTTCTACAATCATCAGGATCGGACGGGCAGAAGAATTTATTGCAGCAATTTCAGAACTGATCCAGCGTCTGGTTGTGGATCATCTGCATATTGTCGGTGATATTTATGACAGAGGACCGGGACCGCATCTTATTATGGATAAGCTGCTGAAATATCATTCTGTTGATATCCAGTGGGGAAACCATGATGTTGTATGGATGGGGGCAGCGGCCGGACAGTTGGGCTGCATTGCAAATGTGATCCGTATCTGCGCCAGATATGGAAACCTGGATATTATAGAAGATGGTTATGGTATTAACTTGCTTCCACTGGCTACATTTGCTATGAGGATGTACAAGGATGATCCATGTACATGTTTTAAATTGAAAGGTACTGACAGACCGGAATCTGATGAGATGCAGATGAATCTGAGAATACATAAAGCGATTTCAATTATTCAGTTTAAAGTAGAAGGTCAGATTATAGAGAGGCAGAAAGGATTCCATCTGGAGAATCGTGCGTTACTGCATAAGATTGATTATCAGAAAGGTACGATTAATCTGGAAGGAAAAGAATATAAGCTCCTGGATACAAATTTCCCGACAATAGATCCAAAGAACCCATATAAACTGACTTCTGAAGAGGAAGAAATTATGGATCGTCTGGTGCATGCTTTTGTGGGATGTGAAAAATTGCAGGAACATATGCGTTTCCTTCTTGCGAAAGGTGGTTTGTATAAGGTATATAACAATAATCTGTTGTATCATGGATGTGTACCGTTAGATGCGAAGGGGAACCTGAAAGAAGTAGAAATTTTCGGAAAGAAATATCGTGGAAAGGCCTTGTATGATGTGTTGGAAAGTTATGTGAGAAAAGGATTTTTTGCATTGGATCCAAAGGAGCGGGAAGATGGAAAAGATACAATGTGGTATATCTGGTTACATCCGGACTCACCGTTATTTGGAAAGAACAAGATGGCGACCTTTGAAAGATATTTCCTTGCAGAGAAGGAAACACATATAGAAAAGAAAAATCCATACTATGCTCTGCTTGAAAATGAGACAGTTGTGGATAATATCATGATAGAATTTGGATTGGATCCAAAAGAGGATACACACATTGTAAATGGTCATGTGCCGGTTAAGAGAAAAGATGGCGAGAGTCCGATCAAGTGTAATGGTAAAGTAATGGTTATTGATGGGGGATTTTCAAGAGCATATCAGAAAGAAACCGGAATTGCAGGATACACGCTGGTTTATAATTCGTATGGATTACTTCTGGTAGCACATGAACCATTTGAGTCTACAGAAGCAGCAATTAAGAAGGAAAATGACATTCATTCAGAGACGGTAGTAGTGACCAGAGTGAACGAGAGACGTCTTGTTGGTGACACCGACGCTGGAAGGAAATTAAAAGAACAGATTAAAGATCTTGAATGGTTGCTGTCGTCGTACAGAAATGGTCAGATTATAGAAAAACTGTAAATAATTGTTTATGCTGATTATAGAGACGTAGAAAAACATATTTAGGACTGAAGATAGAAAGGATTACTAGAATGGAAAAAGACTTAAATCTTCCGGAAGGAACAGAAGTAACAGAACCGCTGAAAATCTATCTGAATGAGATTGGACAGATCCCTTTGCTGTCAGAAGAAGAGGAAAGAGACCTTGGGTGTAAAAGTGCTTCAGGAGATGAGGATGCAAGGAGAAAGCTGGAAGAGGGGAATCTACGCCTGGTGGTATCTCTCGCAAAACATTATACTGGAAGAGGGATTACACTCATGGATCTGATCCAGGAGGGAAATATTGGTCTCATGCATGCGGCAGAGAAATATGATTATACAAAGGAAAATCGATTTTCCACATATGCATCCTGGTGGATCAAAGAAGCAATGCAGCGGGCAATCGATCAGCAGTCACGAGAAATCCGTGTACCGGTTCATGTTGCAGAGAATATGAAGAAAGTACAGAAAATTTCAAAAGATCTTCAGCAGAAATTTGGAAGAGAGGCTACACCGGAAGAGATAGCAGCAGAGATGAAGGATAAATCACCGGAATTTGTAAAAGAGATTTTGTCATATCTTCAGAATCCGGTTTCACTGGAAACTCCGGTAGGAGAAGATGGGGAGAATAATCTTGGTGACATGGTTGAAGATAAGGATGCAACGACGCCGGAAGATGCTATGAATCAGCTTGTGCAAAAAGAAGAAGTACAGGAATTGTTAGAGTCTCTTAATGACAGAGAACGTCAGGTGATCCGCTTGAGATTTGGTCTGGAAGATGGAAAAACACATACGTTGGAAGAAATCGGTGATGAACTGAATGTGACAAGAGAACGCGTACGTCAGATTGAAGCCAGAGCGATGGAGAAACTTCGCAGCAAAGCGACAAAACTGTAAAAAATTTCTTTTGAATAAATATTGAAAAATTGCAGATAGTAAAGACACAATATTTATTTGAAAGGAAGACAAAAAATGAGGAGAATAAGAAAATTGCTTGTCTGTGTGATGTGCGTACTGATGCTTTGCAGTCTCGCTGGTTGTGGAAACAACACAGGAACAGCGAATGACAATCTCAATGATGCGACATCCGGTGAAAACCATGATGGAAGTGGAGAAAATGGTAATAATACCGGAAATAATGCGGGAGACCAGAATGGAGATAGTATCCTAGATGACGCGGTTGACGATGTAACGGATGGCGTGGATGATGTTACAGACGATATCACAAATGGTGTCGATGATGCAGCCGATGATCTGACGCAGGAGAATGGCGTGCAGAACAAGATGCAGAATAACGAGTGATCAATATGCCGTAGGCCGGAAACGGAACTGCGGCATTTTTCTAAAAGAAGGAGAGACAGGATGAGATTCAGACCATGTATTGATATACATAATGGAAAAGTGAAACAGATTGTCGGAGGCAGTCTGAAAGATGAAGGAAATCAGGCCAGCACAAACTTTACGTCAGAACTGGATGCAGCATGGTATGCAAGACAGTATCAGAAAGATCACCTGAAAAGCGGCCATATAATTCTTTTAAATCCAGTTGGATCAGAATACTACGAGGCGACGAAAAAGCAGGCGATGGGAGCTCTGGCGGCATACCCGGGTGGAATGCAGATCGGTGGAGGGATTACAGCTGAAAATGTAAAAGAGTACCTGGACGCCGGAGCAAGTCATGTGATCGTGACTTCATATGTGTTTCAAGACGGGATTTTTCATGAAGAGAGACTGCAGAAATTAGTAAATGCAGTTGGCAAAGAACATGTGGTTTTAGATCTTAGCTGCAGAAGAAAAGACGGTAAATTTTACGTGGTTACTGATCGCTGGCAGAAATTCACAGAACTTGCGCTGTCTCACGAAGTGTTAGATCAGCTTTCAGAATACTGCGATGAATTTTTGATCCATGGCGTAGATGTGGAGGGGAAAGGCGCCGGAATGGAAACGGAATTAGTAAGAATGCTTGGAAGCTGGGAAGGAATCCCAATCACATATGC
>PPYE01030364.1_pt1 | contig 25424 bp, 20 predicted proteins | sample 1559881 | NCBI WGS metagenome assembly PPYE01 (sample SAMN08240022, study PRJNA423297) | Human gut metagenome, whole genome shotgun sequencing project. | reverse complement strand
AGAATAGGGACACCCTCCCCCAGGCCGCCGCCCGGCCCTCATCCCATACACCGCCCGACATCCCGGAACGGCACGGGGCGCGCAGGCTATGGAAGGACTTAAGGCGCAAAAGGTTGTTAGATAAGAGGTGTAGTTAAAGTTATATAGTGTGATACGAAAAAAGACAGGGCTTATTCGCTTTTGGGGCGGGAAGCTGCTGTCTTTTGGTTTGAACGGATAGATGATAAAGGATTTTGTTAGCGGCGGGAGAATTGGGTTAGAATCTTTTGGTGCTGACTTTTATTTTGAATTTTCCGGTGAATTCTTTGTATACGGCGGTTACGGTGTAGGTATCGTCATATTCTACGTCCATATATGTTTCCAGGGCTTTGGCGCGGTCTAATTCTTTTACGATCCCGCCTTTTGAATCGATGATGGTAACATCCACGGTGCCGGTTTTGACATTGGTTCTCAGGGATATTTTGAGTCTGTCCCCTTTATCGGCGGTAAAGGAGAAATCAGAGGTTGCGGTTTTCTCTTCTTGCACACTCACGTCGATGTTTCCATAAACTTTTCGTCTGGTACAGAAGAGAATGAGCAGTGCAGCTGCAATCACTGCTAAAATTATTGCGATCGTTATTTTCCGTTTCATTTATATTCCTTCTGTATATCGCGGGGCAGCCTTTGTTCTGCTGATGAAATCAGCAGGGACGACAGGTATTTTGCTGTGGGAAGCAGGGAGCGGCAGTCTATCTGAAAGCCGGGCTGGTGGATGAGCTGGCCCCGGCCGGTGCCTATTTTAATGTAGCAGCCAGGGATGTCCTGTGCATAGAAGGAAAAATCATCACCTCCCAGGGACTGTTCCTCTTCTGCCGTGGCAAAGCCCATGTCTCCGGCGATTTGGCAGGCCTGTTCTGCCATGCGTGAGTCGTTGCAGACGGCGGGAGGGCCGGGGAGCCATTGGATCTGTGCTTTGGCGCCGTATGCAAGGGCGGTGTTTTCGGCTATCTGCCGCAGTCTTTCCCTGTAAAGCTCCCTGTCGTTTTTATCCATGGTGCGTACCGTGCCTTCCAGCTCGGCGGTTTCGGGTATCACGTTCCAGGTATTTCCTGCCTGGATGCGGGTTACGCTCAAAAGAGAGGGATGAAAGGCGTTGACATTTCTGCTCACTATGGTCTGGAGGGCCTGTACCATGGCCGCGGCGGCGGGAATGGGATCAATGCCGTCGTCGGGGTGGGCGCCGTGGCAGCCTGTGCCTTTGATGGTAATCACAAAACGGTCCACTGCGGCGGCCACATAGCCTTCACGGATGCCGATGGTGTTAACCGGATTGGTTGGGTCGCTGTGGATTCCCCAGATCCGCTCCACTCCCTTCATGAGATCAGTTTCCAGGATTTTCAACGCTCCCAGGGAGGATTCCTCCGCCGGCTGGAAGATAATGCGTACCTCGCCTTTCAGGGATTTTCTATTCTCATGGAGAAGGATCGCGGCTCCAAGGCCGGCCGTGATATGGAAATCATGGCCGCAGGCATGCATTTTGCCCGAATATTCCGAACGGTAGGAAAGCTCTGTTTCTTCCGTGATCGGCAGAGCGTCAATATCGCAGCGAAGCGCCTGGATTGGGCCTTCCTGTTCTCCCCGGACAACGGCGGCAAGGCCGGTTTCCAGATTGGCAGACAAAATTTCAATGCCGGCTTCCTCCAGAAATTCCCGGATCCTGGCCGTAGTCTCATATTCCTCGTAGGAAAGCTCCGGATGTTGGTGAAACCAGCAGAAGGCTTCCATTAATTTTTCTTCCAGCATATCTGTACCTCCCTTGGTGTGGTATTCAGTTCCTGCTGTTGGGATCCAGCGCGTCACGCAGGGCATCGCCTATGAAGTTAATGGCAATGACCAGGACTACAATGAGCAGTCCGGGGGGAATCCAGAGCCAGGGCTGTTTGGTGAGCACGGTCAGCGACTGTGCACCGTTAAGCATGTTTCCAAGGCTCGCCGTAGGGGGCTGTACGCCCAGGCCCAGGAAGCTTAAGGCCGCCTCGTCCAGCATGGAAAGCGCCAGGACAGAGGTGGCGTAAACCAGGATAGGCGCCGCCGTATTGGGCAGAATCTCCGAAAACAGAATGTGCCTCAGGGGCATTCCTGCCACAATGTTTCCTTTGATAAAATTGGTTTCCCGGAGGCTGAGCACATTCCCTCTTACCAGCCGGGCTATGCCGGGCCAGTCCACAAAGCCCAGGATCAGGATGATATTCCACAGGCCGGGCTTGAAAATGGATGCCGCCACCAGCACCAGAAGGATGTAGGGAAAGGACATCACCATATCCGTAAAACGCATGATGATCATGTCCGCCACGCCTCCGAAATATCCGGCAATCAGCCCCAGCACCACGCCGATTACCGTGGAAATCAGTGTTGCCATAACTCCCACCAGAAGGGAAATCCGCATGGCATAGAGAAGCCTGCTGAGGACATCCCTTCCAATCTGATCGGTTCCCAGCCAGAACTGTGCGTTGGGCGCGCTGCTGAAGCTGCCTACGATGGCATCCGGATCATAGGGCGCAATGACGGGCGCAAGAAGCGCCGCGCTTCCCAGGATCACCAGTATCACAAGGCTGACCGCGGCCAGATGGTGCTTCCTGAATCGGCGCATTACGGTCTGAAGATAGCTTTCTCTTGAAATATCCGTTATTTTATGTTCTTTTTGTATTTTCGTCCTCATATCCGTTTTGCTCCCTATTGCAGCTGTATGGTAGGATCAACCAACGCATATAAAATGTCCGTCAGCAGGTTCGCCGCCAGCACCACAATTGCGGACAGCAGGCAGACAGCCATGATCACGGGATAGTCCCGGTTGGAAATCGCGCTCATGGTCATAAGGCCCAGGCCAGGCCAGGAAAATACCTGTTCAATAATTACCTGTCCGCCGAACAGCATGGGGATTTCCATGCCGATTACGGTAACGATAGGAACCAGGGCATTGCGCAGGGCGTGCTTATTGATTACCATAAAACGGCCGATCCCCTTGGCCCTGGCAGTTCGCAGATAATCCTGCTGCAGGATTTCCAGGACCGCGCTTCGGATATAACGGATATTCGTTCCTGCCATGGAGGTGGCAAGCACCAGCACCGGCATGACCATATGCCTGGCCACATCGGCGAAGCCGCCGTCCGTTCCCAGAGTGGTCATACCGCTGGACGGCAGCCACCCCAGCTTTACCGTAAAAAGGAAAATCAGCAGGAGCGACAGGAAAAAGCCGGGCACACTGCTTCCCAGAAAGGAAAGGGTTACCACCGTATAGTCTCCTTTGGAATACTGATGTATGGCGCTGTAAATACCTGCCGGAACCGCCATAATCAGACTCACAACCAGGGAAACACCCATGAGCAGCAGCGTGGGGCCAAGGTGTGTTCCGATCATGGAGCTGACAGACTGAAAGGTTTTCAGGGAATACCCCATATTTCCACGCAGCAGTTCTCCCAGCCACACAAAATACTGTACATATATGGGCTTATCCAGCCCCAGTGCGATCCGCTTTGCTTCCACGGCAGCCTCCGAGATACGGGGACCCTGCAGGATTTCCAGCGGGCTGCCCGCCAGGCACATAATCGCATAATCTATAATGGTTATCCCGAGCAGGACGGGAATGGCAATCAGAATACGCTTGATAATATATTTACTCACGACCGCGCTTCCTCCTTCTTTACAACGACGGGACAAGCCGCCATGTGTCCGCTTCCCGGACTGGTCTCCAGCATCTCTGGCTCCTCATGTCTGCAGCTTTCCCGGGCATAGGGGCATCTGGGATGGAAGCGGCAGCCTGCGGGCGGATTCGTGCTGGATCCGATTTCTCCCTGCAAAAGCTCCTGTTCCTTAACCGCTTTATCGGGATCCGGAACCGGAACCGCATTGATCAGTGCCTTTGTATAAGGATGCACAGGAGAATGGAACACCTCCTCCGCCTTTCCCAGCTCTACAATTTTGCCCAGATACATGACTGCGATCCGGTCGCTCACATAGTTTACAGCGCCCAGGCCGTGTCCCACAAACAGGCTGGTCAGATGAAGATCTTTTTGCAGCTGACGCAGCAGATTGAGGATCTGCGCCTGTATGGAAACATCCAGCGCGCTGACAGGCTCATCACACACAAGGAATCTGGGCTTTAAGGACAGCGCCTTTGCAATCCCGATTCTCTGCCGTTGTCCGCCGGAAAATTCGTGCGGGTATCTTCCCAGCACGTTCCTGGACAGCCCCACCATATCCAGAATCTGATCCACATCCTTAGACACGGTTTCCGGGGTGGAAATGTGATGGTAAAGCATTGGCTGGGAAAGGATTTCATAAATATGCTTCCTTGGGTTCAGGGAAGAATAGGAATCCTGAAAAACCATCTGCAGCTGGGTGCGGATCTTTTTCATCTCCCCTGCGCTGCACGCGGCCAAATCCCTGCCTTCATAATATATTTTCCCCTCCGTAGGACGCTCCATCCTTACAAGCTGCCTGCCGATAGTGGATTTGCCGCAGCCGGATTCTCCCACCAGCCCCAGCGTTTCACCCTCCATAACGGAAAAAGTCACACCGTCCACGGCTTTAACAAAGCCAGTGGTATGTGTGATGATGCCGCCCTTAATCGGGTAATACTTTTTCATGTTTTCCACTTCTATCAGGGGAATCTGTTTCACTCTGTCCTGAGCCATCTTTATTTTCCCTTTCCTTCATGACTACACATTTTGCCCGGTGTTTTTCACCAAAAGGGTAATCCTTCTGGGGTTTGTCACATTCCGGCCTGCGGTATTCGCAGCGGTCCGCAAAACGGCAGCCTGTAATATCATCGTAATTCTCCGGCACAATTCCAGGGATGGAAAATAACTGTCTGTCCTCTCCATCGTGAATGCTGGGCACCGTGGCCAGCAACGCTTTGGTATATGGGTGCTTCGGCGCATGAAACAGCTCCCTTACCGGCGCTTCTTCAATAATCTGTCCGGCATACATCACCAGCACCCGGTCCGCCATGCTGGCCACCAGGCCAATGTCATGGGTGATCAGGATGATAGACATTCCGATTTCCCTGCGCAGTTCCTTTAACAGCCCCATAATCTGCGCCTGTATCGTAACATCCAGGGCGGTTGTAGGCTCATCCGCAATGAGCAGCGCCGGGTTGCAGCAAAGGGCCATGGCGATCATGGCGCGCTGGCGCATCCCGCCTGACAGGGTATGGGGATATTTCTTCATAACAGCGTGCGCATCCGGCATTCCCACCCTGGCAAGAATGGACTCCGCCCGTGCGGCGGCTTCTTCTTTGGATAAATGCAGATGCCTGCGGATGCTTTCCGTAATCTGGCTTCCCACTGTAAACACCGGATTTAAGGAGGTGAGCGGATCCTGGAAGATCATGGTCATGCGGTTTCCCCGGATGTCATCCAGCTCCTTTTCCGTCATCTCCAGAAGATTCTTACCATCAAACAGGACAGAGCCGTCAATGACAGCTCCGCCCCTTCCTAATAAACCCATAATAGACAGTGAGGTAACACTTTTTCCGCAGCCTGACTCTCCTACAATACAGACCACTTCGCCCTCGTCCACATAAAAATCAACATGATCCACGCTGACCGTTCTTCCGTAATCCCCTGTAAAAGCAGTGGTCAGCCCGTTTACCTCAAGTAAATGCGACATATCGTTTCCTCACTTGCATTCCGCCTTACAGGCATTATTCTGCCACATCCCAGTTCTGCACGTCGTTGAAGAATCCGTACACGCTGGGTACCGCTCCTGTAAGCCGTTTATTTACCGCCCCCTGAGCGCTGATAATATAAGCGGAAATCATGGGGACATCCTCCTGTACTTTTTTATCCACTGTGGAATAAAGCTGTTTTGTTTCTTCCATATCGCTGGTCAGCTGTGTGGCCCTGAGAGCTTCGTCCACCTGGGCGTCGCCGTAACCGGTCCAGCTGCCTTCTCCGCCCAGCAGCCACGCCACATCCGGATAAGGATCCACAGGCGCATAGGTGTACTGTACGGCCAGAATATCATAATCTCTCGTTCCTGCCACAGACATCAGCGTAGCGAAATCAACGGTCTGAACCTCCGCCTTGATGCCTACGGCCGCCCACTGGGCTACCATAACGGTTGCCGCGTTCACAAAGGTGCTGTCCCCGGAATTTACATAGAAACGCAGTGTCTGTGAGCCATCCCACCCGGCATCCGCAAGAAGGGCTTTCGCCTTATCCGGATCATAGGGGACCGGCGTAATGCTGTCATCAAAAAACGGGCTGGCGCTGGATAAAAATCCGTCCACCACTTCTCCGTGGCCGTTCAGCAGTTCGTTCAGTATCTGTTCTCTGTTGATAGCATAAAGCATTGCCTGGCGCACTCTCACATCAGGAATGTTTCCGGTCTGGATAAACATGGACTGATTGGTTACGGGAGAGCCGTAAACTACTTCCACGTTGTCAAGCGCTTCCACGCTGGCGTAATCCTCGGGAGGAATCACGCTCATGGTATGCTGGGTAATATCGATTTCACCGGACTGCAGGCCCGCATACAGCTGGCTTCCGTCCACGATTTTAATGTTCAGCTTGTCAAGCTTGGGCGCGCCTCTCCAGTAATCGGGATTGGCCTTATATGATATATAATGATCTACATCATAATCCGTCACATAGAACGGTCCGCTGATTACATCCGGCTTGTTGAACCAGTCCGCTGTAGCCAGCTCTTCCTCGCTGTACTTCTCAATGACATGCTTGGGAAGCGTCAGCAGGTATCTGGCGTAGGAATTCTGGAAGGTGGTCAGTGACATTGCTTCTTTCGTGGTAAACTGCACGGTCTTCTCATCAATTACATTGATGCCCGCCACGCTGTCGGCGCCCGCTTCCACAAAACCATCGTCACCCACGCCTTCGAAAACATAATACATCATTGCGGTATTGTTAATTACCGGGCTTGCCAGCCTGAGGGCTGTATAAGCCACATCCTCCGCCGTGATCGGCGTGCCGTCGGACCACTTTGCCGCATCGTCGATATGAACCACAAAGTTCTTATTATCCTCGGTAGTGATGGAATCCGCTACCATTCCCTGGAAATTCAGATCCGCATCCAGCTCCATCAGCGGAAGGAACATCAGCGCGGTGGCGTACTTGTTGATCTCACCGCCGTTTAGCTGCAGCGGGTTCAGGCTGCCCAGCGTATCCGTTACGCCTACATTCACAATCTTCTCACCTGAACTGCCGGTCTGCGCTCCCGCTGTTTCCCCCGCCGCTTTGCTTTCGGCAGGCGCGGCGCCGCTGTTATCCCCCGATGCGCCGCAGGCTGCCAGGGAAAAAGCCATGATGGCAACAAACAGCAGGCTCATTGTTCTGTTCATGATTTTTCTCATAATTCTCCTCCTTCACTCTCCATGCTTACCAGCATAAAATAATATATACCATACTTTTCCTACTTGACAAATATGAATTAAATTGGTTTATTATATCGTTACGGTAACGGATTGTCAATATTTTTGGGACAAAAAAAGTGAAATTTGTATTCTTTTCAGTTACAGTTCTGTAAAAGCAGGAAAACCGGTGCCGGACGGCCGGATTTCCTTTTAATAACCAGAAAGAATTTCTGCAAAAAGGAAGCTGCGTACAACTGCACGGATTGCTGAGCTGCTTTGCAACACTTTTTGTACCTTTCTATCCCGCTTTTCTTGACAAAACCTGTCCATAGGGTTATATTACAATCAATTTGCATTTTCATTTCCTTAACCTTGTTTATTTTACTACACTCTGTTATAAAGGTACAATAAAAATGAAAAATTTTTTAATTTATCAGTCCTCCGAATACGACTGCGGTCCTGTTTCCTTAATTAATGGCATCCGTTACTTATTTGACCGGGAAGAAATCTTTCCTGATGTCATTAAGTTTATTATGCTCTATTGTATGGATACTTATAATGAAGCGGGCGAACTTTGCAAGCACGGGACCTCTGCCGCAGCCATGAATTTCGTGGCAAGCTGGCTGAACCATTTCAGTCAGGTCAAGCCGTTTCCCATCCGCTGCGAGTTCCTGTCCGGCGAAGAGGTGACCATTTCGGAAGGGAATAAAATATATGCTGCCCTGGAAAAAGGCGGCGTTGTGCTGCTGCATGTTTTTCTGGAAGTGGGCCATTACGTGCTTCTCACCGGAATTGAAGGGGATACCGCCTTTCTTTTTGATCCTTATTATGAGGAAGAGGGCACGCCGGAATTCGATGCGGAATATTACACGGAGGGGATTACCTTCATAAATGACCAGCCCAAGAAGGCAAACCGCGCAGTCAGCCTGGAACGTCTGAACCGTTTTACCAGGGGGTACTATGAAATGGGCGAATTTGCCTGCCGGGAGGCGCTGATTATGTTTAATAAGAACCGCTCCCCTCAGACCTGATTTTTTCTTAAAACCGGAAAAGAATCTGTATCACGGAACGCTTACGGCTTACGGCTTATGGCTTATGGAAAAGCTTCCGGGAAACAGATTCTTTTTTTGTTCTGATTATTTTTTGTCCTGATGGCCTGACCTGTTTTTAATCAGCCAAGCACTGTCTTCAGCCACTGATGGGCAAGCACCGGCCAGATTACAGCCTCTTCGTTCGCTTCCTTCTGATCCGCCGCCGCTTTTTCCGCCTCGCTCATGTCAAACTGTGAGAGGAAGCTGTCTTTCGTTTCTTTGGGAACCTCCAGATTTCCATTCCTTACATTTTCTGCTATCGCAAGGGTCTGCTCCATGGTATAAGGTTCCCCGTAATCTCCTGCCGCCCATTTTTCATTGGCAAGGGAAAGCCCGTGTTTTCCGCAGGAAAATACGTGATGGGCGAAGGTTATGCCCTTTTCTTTAAGAGCCTGTGCGAACAGATAGCTGTTTTCCACAGGAACCGCCTCGTCCGTCGCAGTCTGCCACAGAAAACAGGGCGGCGTATTTTCGGTCACCTGTGTTTCCAAAGACATGTATTTAAGTTCCGCCTCTGTGGCATCCGCTCCCAGCAGCGCCTGGATGGATCCCTGGTGCGCCTTATCCCCTGAAGTGATCACCGGATAGGAAAGAATGGCGGCGTCCGGCCGGTTGGATATTCCTTCATAAACCTCATCGCTGATATCTGCAAAGTGAACGCATACACTGGCACAAAGATGCCCGCCTGCGGAAAAACCGCAGATGACCAGCCTGTCCGGATCTATACGGAACTCTCCCGCCCGGCTTCTGATAAAACGAATTGCTCTTGACAGATCCCGCATAGGCTGGTCTTTCAGCGGCTCCAGCATCAGCGGATTTGTCGTATAGGTTAAAACAAAGGCATTATAGCCTTTCTCATAAAACTCCATCGCCACAATTTCTCCCTCTGTGGGAGAAACCACGCAGTAAGCGCCTCCCGGCACTACCAGCATACAGGGTCTTGCCAGTTCCCCTTCTTCATGGATATAGCTCACCAGCTTCGGCACGAATCCAAAAGCCAGAGGATACTGATATTCCCCTTTTTGCCATATCGCAAGTGTTTCCTTTTTCATTCCTTCCTATCCCCTTTCAAGCTTTACTGAATATGCGGATATTGCATACTATTCTATGATAAAGCTTTTACCCTGAAATTTCCATAATAATTTGAGGGAAGAAGGATTTTTCGTACAGAAGGTGACATATGGGGTATCATCTATTCGGTTAAAATCAAAAAAGAGTGTTCGCCGCGATAACTCAACAGGCTTTACACTCTTTTATGATAATGATATTTCTTATACGGTTACGCGTTTCGCTTTTTTTATTTTATCCATTTCTTTTTCCAGCCTGTTTACCCTTGTTTTTAAGGTATCGACTGCTATTTCGTACATCAGTGTTTTATCGAATGCACGAATAGACTCATTCGTTTTGTCAATGAGGTTTATATGGTTTTCGGCCAAAAGACGGATATTTTTATTGGTATCGTTTTCCACCATCAGCGCAACTCCTGTGATACGCCCGTTTGCGATTTTTATTTCTTTTTTCAGGAAATTAACGTCAACCCTGAGGACTTTAACTTCTCCATTCAGGTTGTTTACGTCATTTCTCAGGTCTTTTACATCCACTTTGAGGATATTTACATCTTCCTTCAGGTCTTTTACTTCTTCCTTCAGAACTTTTACATCCTCCTTCAGGACATCTACATCTTCCTTCAGTACTTTTACATCCCCCTTCAGGACATCTACATCTTCCTTCAGCTCTTTTACATCCCCCTTCAGGACATCTATGTCTTCTTTCAGCTCTTTTACATCCTCCTTCAGGACGCTTACGTCTTCCTTCAGTACTTTTACACCTTCCTTTAGCTCCTGAACATCATCCTTTACATATCGAATCTCTTTAATAATTACAGTTAACATTGATCTTAATTCTTCATCCATAAGTCTTCCCTCCTGTCTCGGAATAATGATATCATATTAAGAGTATAAAGTCTATTCAATTATCAAGTAACGGTTAATATTTTTTCGTTAAAAAGATGGATTGTATTAAAGATTAGTGCCGGTGTCAGTATCCGGCGGGATTGAGTTTGGAAAATACGGAAGTAACTGTTAAACATCAGTCAGTTACTTATGAAATTTAAGATGCCGCATGGGCTGAAAATTTGTGCAGCCGGAAACGCTGCTTCGTTTATTGTTGTCAGTTTAGCATATGGCTGCGGATACGACAATATCCATTCCGAATTTTATAAAAATTTAAGATTACTTTTGACACTCCTGAATCACTTTCTTACGGTCAGCGCGAAGCGCTGGTCTGCACAGTCAAAGCGCAGACCAGCCTGAATTGTAACGGAGCATTTCATCTATCCCCAGGATTATGATATGCCGCGTTTTCACTGTATTCCGTTTTTAGATGAATTCACCGTCGGCAGCGAGCGTCGAAGCTGAAAAGCCTGACAAAATACTGATAGGCCTGGCAAATTGCTGATAAACCCGATACGATGCAGAAAAGCCCGGCGGATAATACCGCAATCTAAAAACCGGCATATTTCAGCATAAAATAAAGTCCCCAGTCCTGATCATTTGCCCAGGGGTCGTAGAAGCCCGCCAGACGGCCATTTATCCTCATGGGATACACACAGGCACAGGATGCGCTGCCGTCTTCCATAAACATGCTCAAAACGCCCCTAAACGTCTTTTCCGCTTTTCGGGCATAATACGGGCAGCCGGCAATCGTTTCGGTATCCCGGTAGGCCACGCCGGAAAGCGCGCTCCAGTAATGGGGGAAGGTATCGCCGTAGCATTCTCTTTTTCCGAACCAGTAACCATCCCAGTGCCGGATGGCCACCTCATTCATATGATAATCGGGCTGGAAGCCCTGGAACAAATCCAGCACCGCCAGCTGTATCCGGGCCGCCTGTGCGTATTTCTCCTCACCGGTCAGGCGGTATAAGTCACACAGATAAGCCGCTGCGGGCGCAACGATGCTCTGCTCATAGTTTACCTCATGAGGCGGATAATTTTTCCCGCATTCCATGATATAGTCCGCATGTTTCCGGAAGCATTCCAGAAGCTCCTGCGCCTCCTTTTCCATGCCCTGCCCACGAAGCAGGCTGACAGACTCATACATGGGGATGCCGATAGCATAAAAATGGTGCCCGCCATCATTATAGTATGCTTTCAGGCAGCGGTACGCCCACTCCAGGAAACGGGCGTTCTTTTTTAATTGGAACATTTCCAGGCAGAGGAGGCTGATCCAGGGATAGGCTTTTTTCCAGCTCCGGATCAGGGCAGTGCCTCAGATACAGCGCAAGGAGCGCTCCCATCCCCACCCTTTCCCGTCCGCCGTCATGGTCATAACGGTGACTGTAATACTGCTGCTTTTCTTCCGTATCATAAATAAGATAAGCGCCGTCCAGGTGGCTTTTTTCATCATGACACTGCTGCTTCTCAGCAATAAAACGGCAGCGTTTTTCCGCAAGGGTACGAAGATCGGAGCAGGCCAGGAATACGGCGCGGGAACGTTTTCCCCCGCTGACTATTTCATAACGGTATTCCCCCGGCGTTCCGGGCCTGTCCTCAACCAGCGCCTCCCCATTTTCCCAGACAAAGGGAATTTCCCTGCCGTTACGGAAAATATGCGGTTTTTCCGGGGAAAACGCTTCCGCCTGCTTTCCGCACCCAGGGCTGTCCGTCAGCCATCCTCTGCCGAATGAAGCCCGAAAGCAAATGGGTTCCTCTCCCAGCACCAGGAAATAATCCGCATGTATGGTTACAAAGCCGGGACAGCTTCCGGCGATTTCCTCAAATTCCTTCTTCCCCTGAAACCAGAAAAGCTCCCAGGAAATCACATAGGACTCGCCGGGCCGAAGATGCAGGTTCTCAGGATGCAGGATAAAATCTCCCCTGTCGTTGCTTCTTTGTTCCAGATCACGTTCCACACTGTAGCCCTGCAGACTTCCCTGGGTCAGCACAAGCCCCAGGTTCCTGCTCCCGCCGCCCATCCTGAGGGCACAGATATAACTGCTGCTTCCCCCGCACCAGATATGTGTATTGCAGCAGCTGTTCATACAAATCTGCGCATCCGTATAAAAATCAGGAAATGTCACATAGATCCCCAAATCTGTTCCCAACGTATAAATATCAAAATCCGTCTCATTTTTAAACACATAGGTTTCCAGCAGCGTCCCTCTTTCCGTAAACTCCGCTTTCACCTCTGCGCTCAGATCCAGCCCTGATTTTACAGTTCCCCAGAGAGTCTTCCCCTTCACCCAGTTCATGTGCGCCGCATCCTGAGGGTGCGCCAGGAAAACAAGCTGCCCTCCGTCATTCCACTCCAGTTCAAATTCTCCGGCCGTACCCGCCGGCCTTTGGTAAATTACATTTTTCATTCCTGCCCTGTCCTCTCCTTTTCCCGTTGCGAGCAGCTGCGGCCCGTTTCTTTTACATGGACTGCCGCAGCTGCCGTAGTCCCTCCCGAACATTCTTCCGCATTGGCTTCCTATTATGATTCCAGCCGCCGCCCCTTTGCTTCCGCCTGACACAGACAAGAATTGCCGCCGCGGTGGCAATGAGCAGTATAATGACCGACAGCGTGGCACCGGGAAAAATATGCCACAGGACATCATTGATCCAGGACATCTGCCTGATAAGCATAAATACCGCAAAAGCGATGATGTAGATACTGGCACAGACGCAAATGCAGTATTGCTTTTCCTTCCTCTTTTCTTCATTTTCCACAATTTCCCGCTGCCTTTTTTCAAGCATTTCTGTCTTCATGGCAAGCTCATCCAACTCGGACGGCTTGAGCAGGTAATCGGTTGTCACATGAAAAATCTCACCCATAGTCACAATTTTATCAATATCCGGCGCAGCCTGCCCCGATTCCCATTTGGAAACGGACTGCCGTGAAACATTCATCTGCTCTGCCAGCTGTTCCTGGGTCATGTTGTTATTTTTTCTCAGTTTTACTATCTTTTCAGATAAATCCATATTCGTCATTTTTATGCCTCCCGGGTATCGCAGGCCAGCCTGCTTTACCTCATGAATCAGTTGTTTTAAAGTGTTTTTCAGACATTTTCCGGTGCGTTAACACAGGGCAAAGGGCGTTCCGATAAAAAAAGGAAGGAAAAATAAGGCAGCCATTTCTTTAACTCCGCAAGCAGCTGAGGGAAGGTGCTGCCCAGGGTATACAGGTTCAGATACTTTAAAAAACATCTCCTTTCTGTTATCCGCTGGTTTCACTATAGCAGGTGCTGCGGTTGCATGCCATAAAACGGACTGTACATCTGCGCAGTCCCCGGTTGCGAATGCCTGAAAACAGGGAAAAACAAGGGCACGTATAATTGTCTGCGGCTATGGATCAAAAAAGCCTCCGGACAGAGTTCCCATTCAGATTTCTGTCTGAAAGCCTTTTTCAGCAATATGTTTTAGCCAGGAATAATTTTTCAAACACGCTCCAGGAAGGGAACGCCCCTTTTATGTTCCGCAGTAAAAGAAACGTCCTTTCCTTATGATGGATATTGCAGCCGGACTCAATCCGCCTCCAGCCGTACCTCAGCTCTCTCACACCCTTGTGCATTCAATATGACTGTAATACTCCCTTTTTCACCCGTCCCCCTGACCGCAGCCCTGAGTCTGCCTTCAAAAGGCAGGGCCGATGTGTCAAAATAATTTTCTTCCGATTCCGGATCCGCGCTTCCGAAGCCCAAAATGGTTCCGGGGCCTTCCACGGATATGCTTACCCTTTCTCCTGCCTCCGGATTCAGCCTGCCTTCCTCATCCGTCATGCTGATTTCCACATAGGCAATATCGCTGCCGTCCGCAGGAATCCGCAGGGTATCCGCGGCAGCCATAATCCGGACCGCACTGCCTGCCGTTTCGATGCGGTCTCTGCCAGTCTCTTTTCCATCCTTATATACCACGGTCTCCAGAACACCAGGCGTATATACCGTCTCAAACAGCACCCTGGCCTTCTTTTCCAGTCCCACCTCCCTGCGCTCCAGCAATGCGCCGTTCACATACAAGGCGGCTTCCTCCGCATCCGTGTAGACCTCAACGGTAACGGGTTTTCCTTCGCAGCCGGACCAGTTCCAGCTGCGCACCGCATCGGTCATGCTCCAGCTGGTCATGTGATGCTCTGTATCATGATATTTTGGCGGCTGCACGGCCAGATAGGGCGCGCTTCCAAGGCCCCAGATAATCTCCCGCCAATAGGAAACCGGACGCCTGTCCCCAAGCAGGTTCATATCGCCGCAGTATGCCGCTTTACAGGGATAGGGCGCATAAAAACTCATGCCAGGATTTTTATCATAGGTAATCTTGCCGATTCCCGCTTCCCCCAGATAGTCCCAGGCAGTCCAGGAGAAATCGCCGATTACATAAGGAAGCTTTTCCACCAGCTCCCAGTTCACATCCAAATCCTGGGGGAAGGTTTCGGAGCCTGCAATAATGCGGTTGGGATAAAGCTGTCCATCCTGTTCATAACGGAAGGCCGCATAATTGTAGCCCGCGATATCCACCTGGGCAAAGGCCTCTTCCGTGGCTTTTCCTGCGATCTCGCTTGCTACCAGCCGGTTCATCATTTCGCCCATGCTGCTCATGGCACTGTTGATTTCCGACTGTGCCCCGCCGGTTCCGGCCATTTCCTGCGCGCTCTGTGAGGTGTCTGCCATGATTTCCCCGATCCGATCCATAATGCTCAGCATCAGGTTTACGCTGTTGGCCACATAACGGCTGTCATCCAGGCTGCGGATTTTGTCCGCCAGCTTTTTACCCCAGGCCGCATCAAAACGGTTGCCTGTTTCCGGGATTTCATTTCCAATGGAGTACATGATAACGCAGGGATGGTTGTAATCCTTGTTTACCAGATTGGTTACATCATGCTCCCACCATTCCGCCATATGCATCCCGTAATCAAAATCCACCTTCGTGGTAGTCCACACATCTGAAAACTCATCCATTACCAGCATCCCGTATCTGTCGCAGGCATCCAGAAGCTTTCTGTTCATGGGATAATGAGAGCTACGGATGGCGTTGTAACCTGCCTCCTTCAACTTTTTCACGCGGAATTCCTCCGCATGGGCAAAAACAGCGGAGCCAATTACGCCATTGTCATGATGGATACAGCCGCCCCGGAGCTTTACTGTCTTTCCATTGATCCGCAGGCCATGGGTCGTATCCAGCTGCAGCTTCCGTATACCAAAGCTGCCGCATTCCTCATCCAGCATGTTTTCCCCTTCCATTATGCAGATACGGTAGCTGTAGAGATAAGGTGCATCCACATTCCAGAGGGACGGGTTTTTTACATAAAGCTTCTGGCGGTATGTATTTTTTGTGTGCTCCTGCACAGTTACCGGCATGGAATCCTGTGCGGCAACATTTCCCTCCCTGTCCAGCAGCTGCACAAGCACGTTAACCGCTCTTGTCCCACAGCCCGTATATTCCAGCACCGCTTCCGAGCGCACCACCGCCAGGCCTTCCTCCAAATCCACACAGGCCAGATGGATGCCGTCCGGCGCAAGATGGAGACGGTCTGCAATCATAAGCTTCACATCCCGGTAAATGCCGCCGCCCGTATACCAGCGGCCGCTCGGCAAGCCGTTTTTCACAATTACCTTAATCTGATTCATCTCTCCGAATTTAACATATCTTGTGGCATCAATATAAAAATTACCATAGCCGTACGGGCACTTCCCCGCATAGGAATTATTGATGTAAACAAAAGCATTCTGATAAACGCCTTCAAACTCCAGCCAGATATTTTTATCCTTATCCTCTTCCTTCAGGACAAATTCCTTTGTGTAATTACAGTTCTCCTCCACAAAAAACCCGTTTCCGCTGCCGTTTTCCTCCTGGCTGTCGCGGGGCTTTCCCACAGAGGCATCATGGGGAAGCGTCACCGGCTTTCCCGTATCCTGTCCGCCGCCCATCAGGGACTGCAAGGCGCCTCCGCCGCCTTCGTGGTACACCCAGTTTCCATTAAAACTGATTTTCTTCATTTCCTTTTCCTGCTCCCTTTCATTGTCCATGCAGCATACTTCATGTTGCCTTTTTGGCCGTCCTCCCGGCTTTGGGCAGACAGCACCGGCAGCCTTGTCTGAACTGTAATGCAGCCTTTCCTTTCCGGTATTTTCCCTGTTTCTTCTTTTTGTGTGTTCGTGTATACTGAATATAGCAGAAAAACATGGCTATCCGTTCCGCAGATACCGTTTTTCTCTCGTACAGTATCAGTATAAAAATTTTACAGCGCGGCGACAATGTCCGGAACCGAATCTCCGGCGCCAAACTGTAACCAAAACCAACTTCGGGGTGAATTATGGAATCTGATTTGACACAATTAAAAGGAAGAAATATGGAGGCGCTGCTCAAAGACGTCCCCTCCAATCTTGTAATCCGGAATCCGGACAGCAATATCCTGCAGCTTTATGAGCTGAACACGCCGTTTATGATCATTTTGGAAACCTGCCATGAGCAGAAGGACTTTATTTCCATGTACCAGATCACCCACGAATGCTGCTATTCATCGCATTTTCCCTTTACCGGAAACAGAAGCCTTCTGAAAAGGCCGCTGCATCAGCATTCCTGCTTTGAAATCATGTATGTCCTTTCCGGCAGCGTGACCAACCATGTGGAGAACCAGACATTTACCTATGGTCCGGGGCAGTGCTGTGTCATGAATAAAAATATAAAACACTGCGAGGATTTTGCCGGAGATTTCCAGGTGGTATTTTTCATGTTCCAGGATGTCTTTCTGGAACAGCTGATGACGGAATATGGAGAAGAAGCGCTTGCGGCAGATTCTTTATCGGAGGTCAATCCCATCTATCAGCTTTATCTGGACAGCAGGAATAAAAACAGGCAGTTTGACAAGGTATATCTGGATTATCTTCCGGTCATCCCTGCGGAAAACGTCCTTGACAGGCTCAACCCGCTGTTTAATTTTCTGGTGACGGAATTACAGAAAACGGACCCTGGCTCCTTCTTTTTCCTGAAAGGAACCTTTGCCCGTTTTCTCCAGCTTCTGCATACGCCCTCCCTGTACTGCATGGCCCGGGTGCAGTCCGATTCCAGCAGCCAGGAATATATTTTTTCAAAGGTCACCCTTATCATGGAGGCAAGCCATGGCAGGAGCACCCGGGAATATCTGGAGAAGCAGCTTCATTATAACGGCGAGTATTTAAACCGTATTGTAAAAAAATATACCGGAAAAACCATTCTGGAATTCGGGCAGGGAATTTATCTGCAGGAGGCGAAAAGATTGCTTTTGGACACGGATATGAGCATTTCGGAAATCATTGCAGAACTGGGCTTTTCCAACCGCAGCCATTTTTACCGTGTTTTTCAGAAGGCCTTCGGGGAAACGCCGCTGGATTACCGGCGGCGGCATGAGGCCTGAAACATAAAAAAGCCAGGGACCGGGATGGCCTCTGGCTTTTTATGTATCATCACAGCAGGATGATATAACAAGATTAAAAATATCAGGCTTTATGCGCCGCATCCCAGTCGGCATTGGCTTTTTCCACCTTCAGCTGAGACAGCAGGATTACCATGATTACCACCATAATCAAAGGGAACCACAGGTACAGGAAATTAAGCATATTGATGCAGGACTGGGGCTGTACCGCTGCATTTGCCACGTAGCCGCCGGCCGCAAGAAGCCATCCTGCCAGGGCTGTCCCGATGCCGCTGCCGATCTTGATTCCCAGGGAAGAGCAGGAAAACATGGTGCCGTCCACACGTTTTCCTCTGGTGCGGTAGGTGTAGTCGGAAGCCGCTGCAATCAGCGCGTTCAGGTCTCCCGTTACGGGGCTTGTTCCCAGGCCTGCAAGTACGGAAGCGCACAGCATCAGCGGAACGTTTCCCATATAACCGGCTGCGATAAACAGGATTCGGAACAGAAATGCAAAGCAGTAGCCGTACAGATTTACCTTGTACATCCCCTTCATTTTTTTCACCAGGGCCGGCGTGAAGGCAAGGCCGATGATCATGGGGAACATGCTTGCCATGGAGAAGGTTCCCAGCAGCGCGGGATTTCCCAGGATATAGGTCATGTAATAAATGCCAACGCCCGTAATTCCGGTCTGCATGTAGATAAAAACGTAAATAAGGGCGATGATGATATAGTATTTATTGGCAAGCAGCAGCTTGATGGCTTCCAGCAGTGAAAGCTTCTCCGCAGGCGCATTTTCCGTCTGCTTCCCCTCTTCCGCTTCTTCCTCCGGAAGCTCTTTTACGGACAGCACGGAAATGGTATTCACAATCAGGCCGATGATGGCATAAACAATGGCGACATTTCTCCAGCCGGCAGCGCCGCCGCCCATGGAAGCTACGGCATTTACCGTAATGGAAGCCACCACCAGGTTCGTAGCCAGGGAAAACATGAAACGGATGGATCCCATCTGTACACGTTCATTTCCATTTTTAGTGATCAGGGAGGTAAGGGATGCGTAAGCGATGTTGTTCGCCGTATAGAAAACAGCGTTCAGCAACGTATAGGTGATAAAGAAGTACGCATATTTCGCAGTGTCTCCCATACTTTTGGGAATGGCAAAAATGGCAATCAGCATAACCGCATTTCCCAGATAGGACCAGAGCATCCAGGGACGCGCCTTGCCCATTTTGGAATGTGTCTTGTCGATCAGGGTTCCGAAGAATACATCCGTCACACCGTCCGCAAACTTGGAGAACATCATCAGCGTTCCCACAATTCCGGCGTTCAGTCCCACTGTATCCGTCAGATAAATCAGTACAAAGCTGGTGAGCAGGCCATAAACCATATTGGCTGCCAGGTCACCGGAACCGTAACCTACCTTGTTGTACCATTTTAAATACTTTTTCTCTTCCATTACTGACTCCTTTCATTTGCGCGGAATCAGCCATGTTTTGAGCCGCCCGTTCAGGGAGCGGGCGTTTACTCTTTACTCTTCTGCTAATATGTGCACGAACACGATGAATTGATTATATATTTCGCTTTCATATTTGTCAATAATTCTCCCATTTTTTTCTTATTTTTGTATATATCACACATATTGGAAGGAAAAATTTCTCTGTATTTACCGTGAGTTTTTTTGTCGGACGGATGTAAGGCATGGGAAAACAGAAACACATTTTGTAATTGTTCAGCATATCAGCACATCTACTGTGTTGACTATAAGAAAGTGATTCAGGAGTGAAAAAAAGAAGGCGGCTGTCTGCCAGCACGCCTTCAGTTTTTCTATTTTGTTCCGGGCTTTAAGTATTTATAAGACGATGGATGTCTTAACCAAATCTACTGAAGCACTGCTTGAGCCTACATAGACAGAGTGTTCCACATGTTCAAGCTGCCATTCGCGGTAAACCGGATTGTACCATTTCAGTTTTTCAAGAGGTGTGGAAACCGTTACCTTCTTTTCCTCTCCCGCTTTCAGGCTGACGCGCTGAAAACCGCGCAGCTGCTTTACAGGGCGGTCAACCGCAGAATTTTCAAAACCCACATAGAGCTGTACTACCTCGTCACCGTCCATATTTCCGGTATTTTTCACGTTGGCCGTCACCACCAGATTATCGCCCTCCACCTTTGCTTCGGGCGCCGTAATTTCAAAGGTTGTGTAGCTTAAGCCAAAGCCATAGGGAACCAGGGGCTTCACGCCGTTCTTTTCCAGGCGGGTATAGCCATGGTAATATTCATAATACTGATCGGTCGCTTCCCAGTCCACATGGGGAAGGTCCTCTTCCGATACGGGGATTACATAGGGCAGCTTGCCGGAAGGATTCACATCACCGTAAATGATTTCCGCAATGGCGGTGCCGCCCTCCATGCCGGGATAATAAGCCATCATTACGGCATTTACACAGTCATACCATTCCGTCATCATGATCATGTTTCCGCCGATTAAAACCACTGTAGATTTTTCATTCACAGGCCCAACCTGCTTAAGAAGCTCCGCCTCATCTTCATGCAGGCCCAGGCTCTTCTTGCGGTCGCCGCCCATGGAGCCTATGTAATTGCTGCTTTCGTTTTCAGAAATAAACTCGCCTTCATCGTCATAGTTATAGCCCACTACAAAAACAACCGCATCCGCGTCCTTCGCAAGCGCCTTTGCACTCTCCAGATCCGAACCGTCATTGTAGATTACTTCACAGCCTCCGTTGGCTTTTTTCAGCCCTTCCACCGGCGTTACCACATAGGGAGGACGCACCCAGCTGGAACCGTGATCGCCGATAACCGCGGTATTTGCCAGTTTTCCAATCAGGGCAATTTTCTTTGTTTCACTTTTTTTCAGAGGAAGCACGTTATTGTTTTTAATCAGGGTGATTCCTTTTTCCGCTGCTTCCTTTGCCACTGCGATATGCTCTGGACAGCCCACTACGGACATATCGTATTCCTTATGTTCTTTATCAAAAGCGATGATTGTGCGCACGATACGCAGCGCCGCTTCGTTAATATCCTCCTCGGACACAAAACCGTCCTGCACCGCTTTTACCAGGCGGTCACCGAAAAACTGGGTCCACATCATTTCCATATCCTGTCCGCCCTGGGCAGCCTCCACGGTATCCCTGACGCCCCAGCAGAAGTCGGACATTACGAAACCGTCAAAATCCCATTCTTTCTTCAGAACCTGACGGAGCAGATATTTATGATGGCCGCACTGTACGCCGTTGTAACGGTTATAGGAGCTCATGATGCTGGCCGCCCCGGCATCCACGCAGTCCTTGAAATGCGGAAGATAAACCTCCTGCTCGGTGCGCTGGTCGCAGGTTACGCTGCATTTGAACCGGGCATTTTCCATATTGTTGAAGGCATAGTGCTTCACACATGCCATAATGTCCTCACCCTGCACGCCTTTTACCAGCGCCGCTCCCATCCGCCCGATCTGATAGGTTTCCTCGCCGTAGGTTTCCTGGCTGCGTCCCCAGCCCGGATTATAGGGCATGTTAATGCAGACACCGGCAAACAGATTGCCTCCGAACGCCCTGGTCTCCCTGCCGATGCAGTGTCCCACCCGTTCCTCCAGCTCAGGATCAAAAGTAGCGCCTCTGGCCATGGACACCGGGAAGCAGGTGCTCTGCCAGTTACCGCATACAACACCCCTGGGCCCGTCCACAAAAAGCATGGGAGGAACCTTCTCCTCTTCCAGTCCGCCCGCCGCATAGGGCGTTACATTATAATGGTTGGAATCATCCTGCATGGCCTCCATCATCTGCGCCATGTCTTCCTGTCTCATCCTGGTAATGTCAATGTTGCCGCTCATCAGCCACACCTTCTGCTCCAGTGTCAGCCGATCCACAATTTTCTTTGCCTCTTCCGTGCAGGAAAGGCGGTATTCCTTCGTCGCTCTCATACATGAACCCCTTTCTGAATCAATTGCAAGTCCGTAACTATTCAGTCCTTTCACAGTTACTGCCAAAATCCATCCTGAAGCAACGGATTATGGTCAGCGCAGTCATCGCGCTGTCCCGCTGAATCGTTACGCAATTCCATACACCTGCGCAGTCCTTCTCTTTGCCGCGCAGGCGTGTGCTCGTGAACATATTTATTTTAGATGATTTGTGCAGAAATGTCAATTCATATAACCACAACACAAAACTATCTCATTTCTTCTTCCGGTTATCAGATTCTCCTGCAGCCGTCCGGATGCCCGAATTGTTACACTTTCTCCTACCGCCTGCATACTGCACCAGCTTTGACAATTTGCAATTTTATGCTATGATAGTTTTATGGAACAATATGAAACATCCAGAATACACATTTTTTGTGAAACAATATAAAAACGGGGGAATACGATATGGCAAGCATGAGGGATGTAGCCCGGAAAGCCGGCGTGGGAGTGGGAACCGTGTCCCGGACTTTAAACAACAGCGGCTATGTGGCAGAAGAAACGAAGAAAAAAATATACGAAAGTATGGAAGAACTGAACTATAAGCCCGCCCCTGCTGTAAAAACACAGGCAGGCAGGAAAACCGGCTTCGTGGGCGTCATGGTCCCCAGCCTGGAACATCCTTTTTTTGCCAGGATAATGCGCTGTATCGAATACGAGCTGTCCCGGCATAATTACAAATGTATCGTCTGCAATACCATCGACATTGTAAACCGTCAGGTTGAATTTATGGAAATGTTGGAAGAGAATGTGGTGGACGGGCTCATCGCATGCGTCGATCCAATCCCAGGCTTTAACGGAAGAAACGGACGGGCAATCGTCAGCATGGATCGCTACTGGTCCGCAGATGTCCCACTGATCCGCTCGGATCACGAACAGGGAGGGAGGATTGCCGCGGAGGTATTTTTAAAGGGCGGCTGCCGGAAAATCATCCAGTTCTACGGCGGCTTTGATTGGGAAAAAAGCGCCAACATCCGCCACAAAGTAATGGAAATGGTACTCAGGGAAAACGGCTGTGAGGTGATTTCCGTAAATATGGAATGGGATGCCATGAGCTATTCCTACAACAAAAACATCATTCACAAATACTGGGACATCATTAAGGATACCGATGGATGTATGACAAATGACATCGGCGCCCTGAGCTGTCTGGCCGTGGCCAGGCAGATGGGGCTTGAGGTTCCCGGACAGTTCAAAATAATAGGCTATGACGGCACTGAAATCACCAATCTCACTTATCCGGAGCTATCCGTTATCGAACAGGACTGCCCCGGCATCGCAAGGGAATGCGTAGATGCCGTACTTTCTCTGATAGAAGGCAGGGAACCCGACACCTGCCTCCGCCTGGTTCCCGTCCATTGGCGCGGACGTGGAACAGCATAATTGTTCCATACAAACAAACAATAAAAAGACCATTTTGGCAGCCCGTCAAAATGGTCTTTTTTATATTTCTTTTCATCTTCCACATTTTCTTTGTGATATATTCATAGTTAAAACGATTCATTTTTGTTGCTTTTATATGAAATGCTGACTCATTTCCAAAATATGGTTGACACGCCTATAAAAAGTGCTTATTATTCTAAACATGGAACCGTTCCATACGATTTGGTTAGGAGGATAAGCGATGAAAGTGGTGAACAAGAGTGGATTGTTTAAAACCAATGTTAAAAAGACATTAAAAGCATGGCAGCTGTATGTACTTCTCATACCCGCCCTGCTCTGGGCAGTTATTTTTGCCTATTACCCCATGTACGGGGTCGTCATTGCCTTTAAGGACTATAAAATCAGGGCAGGAATTCTCGGCAGCCCCTGGGCCGCCCCCATACTTAAATACTTCCAGCAGTTTTTCAGTACAAGCATTGCCCTGAATGCTATCAAAAACACCATTGTTATCAGCCTGGAAAGCCTTGTTATCGCTTTCCCGATTCCGATTATCTTCGCACTGCTGCTGAATCAGATTCAGGGCAATCGGATTAAAAAGACAATTCAGACCATCAGCTATGCGCCCTACTTTATGTCAAACGTTGTAGTTGTGAGCATTATATCCGTCTTTTTTGCAGCAAACGGTGTTGTAAACAACCTGGTGACAAGCGCAGGCGGCAAAGAAACCCTGTTCACTTCTCTCCCGGAGTGGTTCCGTACTCTGTTTATCGGTTCCAACATCTGGCAGACCATGGGCTTTAACGCAGTTATCTTCATTGCGGCGCTGACCGCCATCAGCCCTGATTACTACGAGGCCGCCACAATAGACGGCGCTTCCAGATTCCAGCGGATTCTGTATATCGATATTCCCATGATTCTGCCCACAATCATCCTGATGCTCATCCTGCAAATCGGCAATATCATGAATGTCGGCTATGAGAAAGCATACCTGATGCAGAACGGCTCTAATACCATCGTAAGCGAGCTGATATCCACCTATGTTTACAAGGTCGGCCTGCAGACGGCGCAGTACAGCTTCGCTACGGCCGTCGGCCTATTTAATTCCGTTGTTAACTTCATCATACTTGTAACCGCGAACTTTATAGCGAAAAAAGTAAGCGATATCAGTATTTTCTAAGAATGGGAGGAACCAGGATGAATAAGCAGGCATCAAAAAAGGCCGCGAACCCGGCCATTCATAAAACCAAAATGAAATTATCCGTAGGGGACAGGATTTTCAATATCGTCAACGCGGTAATCATGATAATCATCTGTCTGGTGATAGTGTACCCCATTTACTACGTGGTAATCGCCTCCATCACGGACCCGGTTATCGTAAATTCCGGGAAACCGCTGTTTTATCCGGTAAAGCTTTATCTAAACGGCTATAAAACCACTTTAAGCTATACCCCCCTGTGGACAGCCTATAAAAATACAATTACATATACCGTTGTCGGCACCATTGTTTCGCTGTTTGCCACAATCCCTGCCGGCTATGCCTTATCCCGAAAGGATCTCCCTGGGAGACGCGGCCTGATTTTTCTGTTTACCTTTACCATGTTCTTCAGCGGAGGAATCATTCCCCTCTACCTGACCATCAGGAATCTGGGAATCTATAACTCCATTTGGGCGATGGTGCTGCCCGTTGCCGTTTCCGCCTATAACCTGATCGTCTGCCGTTCCTTCTTTGAGGCCGGCGTTCCGGATGAGCTGCTGGAGGCTTCCAAGGTAGACGGGTGCTCGGATTTCACCTTTTTCTTCAAGATTGCAATCCCGCTATCTTCCACCATCATCGCAGTTATGTGTCTGTTCTATGCAACAGCGATGTGGAACCAGTTCTTTAACGCACTGATGTATCTGCAGGATGACAACAAGATGCCACTGCAGGTTGTTCTGAGAAACCTGGTCCTCATGAACCAGGCAAACCAGATGGGCTCCTCGGGAGACGCCATGGTTACCAAGCAGAAGCTGGCGGAACAGCTGAAATACTGTATCGTCGTCGTATCCGCAGCACCGCTTCTGGTTGTATATCCATTCATCCAGAAGTATTTTGCAAAGGGCGTAACCATCGGCGCAGTCAAGGGGTAATCCCGGTTAATCATATCTTCCCAAAACCAGGAAGATATATTTAATACAACAGTTACCAATTTTTCAATATTAGGCACTTATAAATGATTTTCTACGCAAAATGGCAGAATTTTGCCAAAGCAAGATTAAGATGTCAGTGCTGGAACCA
>PPYE01275481.1_pt1 | contig 25427 bp, 22 predicted proteins | sample 1559881 | NCBI WGS metagenome assembly PPYE01 (sample SAMN08240022, study PRJNA423297) | Human gut metagenome, whole genome shotgun sequencing project. | reverse complement strand
CCTCGATGCCGAGTTCTCGAATGATGCGCAGCGATGCGCTGCGGAGCATCTGGTACTCGTGATCGGTGAGCGTCTGCGATGGCGCGACGACGATGGAATCGCCGGTATGGACGCCGACGGGGTCAAAGTTCTCCATGTTGCAGACGGTGATGCAGGTATCGTTTCCGTCGCGCATGACCTCGTACTCGATTTCTTTCCAGCCCGCAACGCTGCGCTCGATGAGCACCTGTCCAATCATCGAGTACGTGAGCCCTTTGATGACCGTCTCGATAAGCTCTTCCTCATTTTCGGCGATGCCGCCGCCCGTGCCGCCCATCGTGTACGCAGGCCGCACGATGACGGGATAGCCGATTTCCTTTGCGAATGCGACAGCCGCAGGCACATCCTCGACGATCATGCTCTCGGGAATCGGCTCGCCGAGCTTCTGCATCGTCTCCTTGAACCGCTCGCGATCCTCTGCCTGCTCGATCGCCCCCAGCGGCGTGCCAAGAAGCTCGACCTCGTACTTTTCGAGCACGCCTTTTTCGGCGAGCTGCACGGCGAGATTGAGTCCAGCCTGTCCGCCAAGCGTTGCGAGAAGACCGTCCGGCCGCTCCTTTGCGATGATGTTCTCGAGGAACTCGGCCGTCAGCGGCTCAATGTAGACGCGGTCGGCAATATGCGTATCCGTCATGATCGTCGCGGGATTGGAATTCACGAGCACGACTTCAAGCCCTTCCTCCTTGAGTGCGCGGCACGCCTGCGAGCCCGCATAGTCAAACTCTGCCGCCTGCCCGATGATGATTGGGCCGGAGCCGATGACCATGACCTTGCTCAGATTCTCCTTCTTTGGCACAGCTTATTCCCCTTTCTCCAGCATGGCGCGGAATTCTTCAAACAAGTACATATTGTCGTCCGGTCCCGGCGCTGCTTCAGGATGGTACTGAACCGAAAAAATCGGCAGATCTTTATGCCGCATGCCCTCCACTGTTCCATCGTTGACATTGACGTGCGTGACGGCAAGCGGCAGCCCTTCAAGCGACGCCGCATCGACGGCAAAGCCGTGATTCTGTGCGGAAATCTGCACCTTGCCCGTACGCAGATCCTTGACTGGCTGGTTCGTGCCGCGATGGCCGAACTTGAGCTTGTACGTCTTCGCGCCCATCGCAATCGCGATGAGCTGATGTCCGAGGCAAATGCCGAAAATCGGCTTTTTCCCGAAAAGCTTCTTGATTTCTGCCGCAATCTCCGGCACGTCGGCAGGATCACCGGGACCGTTCGAAAGGAAGACGCCGTCGGGATTCATTGCGAGCACTTCTTCCGCCGTCGTATGCGCGGGCACGACCTTGAGACGAAATCCCTTGCGGTGCATCGAATCCAGGATATTCTGCTTGACGCCAAAGTCCATCGCGACGACGAACGGTGCGCCTCTCCTCTCACATCCCATGTCGTATGCCTTCGGCGTCGTGACCGCTTCGACGACTTCCCTGCGGATAGGCGTCGCCATGAGCGCGTCGGCCGCATCCTCTGCCGCCTTCTCCGAGACGATGATTCCCTTCATCGTACCTGCCGCGCGAATGTGACGCGTAATGGCGCGCGTATCGACGTTGTACAGGCACGGCACTTTCTGCTCGGTCAGGAACGCTGCAAGACTCTTCTCATAGTGCCAGTTGCTCCCCTCCGTGCAAAGATCGCCGATGACGAAGCCTGCGACGAATGACTTGCGCGACTGCATGAAAAGCTCCGCGATGCCGTAGTTGCCGACGAGCGGGTACGTGAGCGTCAAAATCTGCGCGCAGTACGACGGATCCGTAAGACTCTCCTGATAGCCGACCATGCCCGTATTGAAAACGACTTCACCCGTCGCCTTGAAATCATTCAGCAAATCGCCGTAGAAGACCGTCCCGTCTTCCAAGATCAATTTCCCCTTCACCCAAAACACCTCACTGCATTCAGAAGACCTTGCCGTCCTGCATCACGATATTCCCGTCGACGACCGTCAGCACGGCCTTGCCTTTCAGCTTTCTGCCGACGAAAGGGGAATGGCTGCCGTGCGTGTGGAATTCCTCGGCGACAACCGTCCACTCGAGATTCGGATCGAGAACCGTCACATCGGCGTTCGCGCCGACGGAGAGCGTGCCTGCCGCAAGGCCAAATGCCTTCGCAGGCTCCCACGTCATTTTGGAAATGAGGAGCGGCAAATCGATCTTGCCCGTATGGACGAGATCTGTAAGGAGCACGCCGACTGCCGTTTCAAGTCCCGGAAAACCGCTCGGTGCAAGACCGTATTCTCGATCCTTCTCTTCCGGCGCATGCGGCGAGTGGTCGGTCACGATCGCATCGATCGTGCCGTCCCTCAGCCCTTCCAGTACGGCGTCGACATCCTTCTGCGCGCGCAGCGGCGGATTGACCTTCGTCGAGCTGTCGCAAAGCTTGACGAGATCCTCCGTCATCGTCAGATTGTGCGGCGTCGCCTCCGCCGTCACGCGAACGCCGCGCTTTTTCGCCTGCCGCACGATGTCGACCGCACCTGCCGAGCTGATGTGCGCGATATGAACACGCGCGCCTGCATACTCAGCGAGCATGATGTCGCGCACCGTCGCGATGTCCTCCGCGATGGTCGGACGCCCTTTCATGCCGAGCATCGCGCTCCGATGCCCCTCATTCATGACGCCGTCCTCAACGAGCGACGTCTCCTCTTCATGATTGATGATGACCTTGTCAAACGGGCGCAGGTAGTCGTACGCACTGAGCAGGACCTTTGCGACGGGGTCGAAATGTCCGTCGTCCGAAAATGCGACGGCGCCAGCTTCGATCATGTCGCCGAGTTCCGCAAGCTCCTTGCCCTCTTGATTCTTCGTGACCGCGCCGATGATCTCGACGTGTACCTTAGCGACATCTGCCGCGCGCTTCTTCATGCCCTCGACGAGCGCTGCCGTATCGATGACGGGTCGCGTGTTCGGCATCGTCGCAACGCGCGTATAGCCGCCCGCTGCCGCTGCCTCCGTGCCGGAAGCGAAATCCTCCTTCGCTTCCTGTCCCGGTTCGCGCAGATGGACGTGCATATCGATGAGTCCCGGCGCAACGACCTTGCCCCGCGCATCATACGCCTCTGCACCGTCTGCGGGAAGGTTCTTTCCGACTGCTGCTATCTTTCCATCCTCGATCCGCACGTCTGCGACTTCATCAAATTGTCCTGCGGGATCGATGACGCGTCCGCCTTTGAGTAAAAGTTTCATTCCTGCTTCCCTCCCGTCAAGACCAGCGTGAAGAGTGCCATGCGCACCGCTACGCCGTTCTGCACTTCTTCCTGTATCGCCGACTGCGTGCCGTAGGCGACGGCAGGCGAGATTTCCCAGCCTTTGTTCATCGGGCCTGGATGCAGGATGAGCGCGTCTTCTTTCGCAAGCGCAAGCCGCTTTGCGTTGAGCCCGTAGATGCGCGCGTACTCACGCGTCGTCGGGAAGAGTCCGCCCTTCATGCGTTCGAGCTGGATGCGCAGCACCTCGATGACGTCCGCGCCCGCTATCGCTTCCTCAATGCGATCATGGATGAAGATGCCCGGCTCTTCGCAAAGGAAGCGCGGCAGGAGCGTCCGCGGTCCCGCGATATGGACTTCCATGCCCATCTTGCGCATGCCGTGTATATCGGAGCGCGCAACGCGGCTGTGGAGCACGTCGCCTAAGATGGCGACCTTGAGCCCTTCGAGACGGCCTTTATGCTGCTCGACTGTAAAGAGATTCAAGAGTCCCTGTGAAGGATGCGCGTGCGCGCCGTCTCCTGCATTCAGGATGACAGGCGTCACGACATGCGACGCATACTCCGCCGCCCCCTCTGCCTTGTGGCGCATGACGATCGCATCGACCCCCATCGCTTCGATCGTGTAGAGCGTGTCGCGCAGGCTTTCCCCCTTGACGATGCTCGATGCGCCTGCCGTGATATTGACGACGTCCGCGCCAAGGTACTTTCCCGCAAGCTCAAACGACGTGCGCGTGCGCGTGCTCGGCTCGTAGAAGAGCGTCACGATCGATTTGCCCCGCAGCGCCGGCACCTTTTTGATGTCGCGATGGATGATATTCTTCATTTCCTTCGCGGTTTCGAGCACGAGGCGAATCTCCTCCGGCGTGAAGTCCTCCAGCCCGAGAATATGCTTCCCTCGCAGGGATACGGTGTTCTTTCCCAAACGAATCACTCCTCATTCTGTAGCGGTCGAATCCTGCCAAGCCTGACTTTCGGAGCCGGTTTTACACAAGAAAAAGGAACTCTCCCATGCGACTGGATAGGAAAGCTCCTTACTCACGTAACCGTATAAAGCGCATCCACGCTTCATTTGTATACAAAAAGAACCGCTGCTTGCATCGCAGTAAATCCGATCACGGAAACGCTCTTCGTGTTCCTTGCTCCCCTTGTGCGCATCGCCGTACGCATCTTAAAAAGGTTTTCTGTCTTCCTCATTATAGCGTAGCTCTCTTAAAAACGCAAGGCATTCGCCCTTCAGAGCCACGAAACAAGCGCCTCCGTTCCCTTTCGCTCCGCATGACGCGTAGACGGTACGGCGTCGTCCGTTGGATAGCCGATCGGCAGCACGCAAGAAAGTTCAAAGCCTGCCATTTCAGGGAACAGCTTCTTCATCTTCGGCGCATCGAAGTGACCGACCCACGTCGTGCCAAGCCCCAGGTCCTCGGCTTCAAGCATCATGTGCGTCGCGGCAATGCTCGCATCGACCTCAGCGAAATTTTTCTCGTCAAACGATCGGACCCATGCCTCTTCTGCCTTGCTCCCAACGACAATCGCAACGGGCGCGCCAAAGACAAAATGCGTCGTCTCGGCTAGTTTTTTCATCGCCTCAGACGACTTCAGCACCCAAAAATGGATCGGCTGTTTGTTGACTGCCGTCGGCGCGAGATTGCCCGCCTCCAAAATCCGATGAAGTTTTTCTTCCTCCACCGGCCTGTCCTGCAGGCTCCGACAGGAATAACGTTTTTTTGCAAGCTCCAAAAAAGTCATCGTGTTCCTCCTTGTCAAAAGACTGTAAACCCTTATTTGTATTCTGCCGCCAGCTTTTCAAAGAGCGGCAGCGAGCGCTCGATTGTCTCCGTCTTGATGCAGTACGCGAGGCGGAAGTAGCCGGGGCAGCCGAAGTCCGCGCCGGGCACGAGCAAGAGATCGTACTTCTTCGCACGCTCGCAGAACGCGTAATCGTCCGTCTCAAGCGCCTTCGGGAACAAGTAGAATGCGCCCTGCGGCTGAACGCAGGAAAAGCCCGCCTTGATGAGTCCGTCATAGAGCAGCTTTGCATTCTTGACGTACGTGCCAATATCCGACGGACGCTCGGCACACCGTGCAATGACGTGCTGCCAAAGCGACGGCGCATTGACGTGCGTGAGCACGCGCGCCGCCCCCGCAATTGCACCGAAGACCTTCTCGTAGCTCGCGATCTTGTTCGGCACGACGATGTAGCCGATACGTTCGCCCGGAAGCGAAAACGCCTTGCTGTACGAGTAGCAGACAATCGTATTGTCGTAGTAATTCGGGATATAGGGGACCGTGAACCCTTCGTAGACGATTTCTCGGTACGGCTCATCCGAAATGAGGAAGATCGGATGGCCGTACTCTTTTTCTTTTGCATGGAGCACATCGGCTAGTTTTCGGATGGTCTCTTCCGAGTAGACCGCGCCGCTCGGATTGTTCGGTGAGTCGACGATGACGGCCTTCGTATGGTTCGTGATACACGCCTCGAATGCCGTAAAGTCGATCTGCCAGTCTAAAGGACGTGCCGGCACGACGACGAGCTTGCCGCCGACCGATTCGACAAAGCAGCGATATTCGGGGAAAAACGGCGCAAAGACGATAAATTCATCGCCCTCTTGGCAGAGCGCCTTAAACGAAATCGTGATCGCCGCCGCCGCGCCTGCCGTCATAAAAATATTCTTTCCTTCGTAATCCGTTCCGAATCGCTTGTTGATGCTCCTAGCAACGGCTTCACGCGTCTTCGGAGCACCGGGGGCAACGGTGTAGCCATGCACGGCACTCGGCTCTTCGTGCTCCAAGATGTCGATCGCCACCTGTTTGATGAACGCCGGCGTCGGCACGTTCGGATTGCCGAGGCTGAAGTCGAATACATTCTCCTCGCCGACCTCTGCGGCACGCCTCCGCCCGAACTCAAAGATCGTGCGAATCGTGGACTTCTTCGTTCCAAGCTCATACATCGTCTGTGAAATCATGCGCATACCACCTTATGGGTTCGATATGAAACCTTTCCCTTTCATTCTATCACATCTTCGACTGAAAAAAAATTCTTTTCACGGTCTTATGTAGCTTCGGGCAAATTGAAAATTGAATTGTCGCATCGCTCTGCCAGACTTTGGTAGCTTGTGCAACTTCTCTTGAATCGCCATCACACGATAAGCTGCTTCAATTTTCGTCTGAGATAATCAATCGTCCGCAACCGCTCGATCAAGGCATCCGTTCCATTGCCGATCCGCTCGGATGAAAAAGAGCCTGCAGGGATTTGCCCGACTCCAATTTCTCCTCGCACTTGTGTCATAACGGCTTGCACGGACGCATAGCGAATCAACGCGATCAATTTCTCTGCCCGAGCAATATCGGCGGAATAACATGCATTTCCCTTATGACATCCTTTTTCCTTCAAAATAGCAACGTCCTTGCAAATCGCTTCATATCCGTGGGCGACAATCGCGTCTACCACTCGGCAGGCGGTTGATACCGATGCCGTTCGTTTGCCTGCGATGATCTTGACCTCTTTTCGCAACTCCCGTGCATATTTAGGGGATTGAAGCACGGACGGCCCAACAAAGCGGTCTACGCCGATAATATAGCGTGCTTTCCGCAGCCTTTGACGGACTTGCGCTTCTTCCATTTCCTCATAGGCAACCGGCACAAAGCAAAGTCCATCGATTCCAAGATCCCTGCATTCCTGCGCCAATCGTTTTGTATAGGGCAACAGATTGTTGAACACATATACCGTCTCACCACGGGGAATCCCCGCAATCGCAAGAAAAAAAATGGTCGTCGGGTACAGATCCAAAATAAATCGACGGCCTTCGGGGATATATCTAGAAATCGCTGCTTCTTGTGTCTTCGCGCAAAGGTAAAACGTGTCTGGCTCGCACGTCTTGATCTCGCGTGTCGTTTGCGTCTGGATGTCCCAATCCGTACCGAGAAAAGATTGGCATATCGAACGAATTTCTTCTGCAATAAAGGGGCTGCTCCCCACTGCCATCAAATGAATTTCATTCATTGCGCTTCCTCCTTTCGCACGGTTTCGAGGAATGCTTGTGCCGCATAAGACGAATGCCGGCTTGTGTGCCACGCATAGGCAGGAGATACAAATAGGGGGGGGATCCAGTGCGACACATGCAAGATCATCTGTTCTATCGACAAGGCATTCCGGCAAAAATGTTACCCCAATCCCGGCGGCCGTCATCCGTTGAAGCAACGTCACTTGACTGCATGAAAAGACCTCCTTTGCCGAAATGCCGGCATTCGTAAAGGCTTGATTTAAAACAGAGCGAATGAAGCTCCCCTCTTCTGGAAGCAAAAGATGTTCCTCTCGAAGTTGTTCCAGCGCGATAGAATTCTTGCGGCGTAAAAGATGATGGCGCTCACAGCAAAAGACAATCTCCTGTTTCTGCAAGGACAGGTATGAAAGCGCCGGCGCTTCGGCGCCATGAAAAAGGAACGCTCCGTCAAGACGGTCTTCGAGAAGGGCTCGCTGCAAATGTTCTGTATCCGCTTCATGGAATACCATTCGGATATTCGGATAACTTTCCCGAAAAATTTTCAGCAATGAAATAATCGGGCGAACTCCCCCCATCGCCGTAATGCCCAATCGAAGTGTCCCATCACTCAGATTGCGCAGGGCATCTATTTCTGTCAATGTGGTCGTGATACCATGCAAAATGCGTTCCACATGGCGATAAAAAATCTGTCCTTCTGCAGTCAAGACGACTTGCTTTTGACTGCGGTCAAAAAGCTGTATGCCGAGCTCTTCTTCCAGACTGCGTATCGCATTTGTCACCGCAGGCTGCGATACATATAACCGCTCTGCTGCACGGGTAAAACTATTGACTTCGCTGACCATACGAAAGTATGCCAATATAGGACGTTATCTTCAAATAAGTTTTTTCTATTTCACACGACAACAAGCGCTTGTTAAGATGGCATTGTACGTAATCCGAAGGTGCGATGAAAATCTTTGCACCAGTTTCCTGCGCGTGATGAAAGGGGTTTTTACGATGCCATCCACAGCAATCGACAGTCAGATCCACGGTTTTCTCTTTGGAACGGATGAAATGCGAAATATTTTCAGCGACAAGTCATGGGTACAAAAGTGGTTGGATACAGAAGCCGCCCTCGCGAAAGCCCAAGGAGAACTCGGCATCATCCCAAAAGAGAAGGCGGATATCATCAATGCGTATGCACAGGCAGACCGCATCGATATCCCGTCCATTGGCGAATACTACAAAAGCTCCATTACGATTGTCCCTCTCTTGAAGGCATTCAAGGCCATCCTGCCGGAAGGAGCCGGGGAATACGTGCATTGGGGGGCAACAAGCCAGGATATCGTCGATACCGGCATCGTCCTATTGCAGCGCGATGCCTATCATGTCATCGTGCGCGATATGAAGGAATGCCAAAAGGCAGCACTGGCGCTTGCAAAGAAATATCGTGACACGCCGATGGCAGGCCGCACCCATGTCGTCCATGCAATCCCGATCACCTTTGGCTATAAATGTGCGGTTTGGGCAGATGAGCTGGGACGCGATATAACACGCCTAAAGGAAATCAAAGAACGCTGCTTCGTCGGTGAGCTTGCCGGAGCAGTGGGAACACTCGCATCGATGTCGGAAAAGGGACTCGCTGTACAAAAGCGAATGATGGAGATCCTAGGTCTATCGGTTCCCACAATCGCATGGCATGTCGCACGCGATAATCAAGCAGAATTCTGTACCGTGCTTGCGCTCTGCGCCGGGACGCTCGGACGCATCAACCACGAAATCTTCAGTCTTCAGCATACTGAAATATTAGAGCTGGAAGAGCCTTTCTTCATGGGAAAAATCGGTTCCTCCACGATGCCGCACAAACGCAATCCCGCGGTTCTCGAAAACAATCTTGCCCTGCTGCGCAATGTCCGCAGCATCGCGCCTGCCATCCTCGAAAGCATGGTGTCTGAAAATGAACGCGATTGGGGCTGTTTCCTATCCGAATGGGAGGCGATTCCCAGAGCGTGCCATCTTATGGGAGCAGCGCTTGCCAAGACGAAATACATTCTCGAAAACCTCATTGTGTACCCAAAACACATGGAGCGCAATCTGTTCATTCAAAAAGGCCTCATGATGAGTGAATGTGTCATGATGCATCTCGCACCACGTCTCGGGCGCATGACCGCGCATGAAATCGTATACAAAAGCTGCATGGAGGCATACGAAAAGGAAATCCCTCTAAAAGAGGTTTTGATGAAAACGCCTGTTGTCACGGAAGCGTTCACCGAAAAGGAAATCGACCATATGCTCGATCCGCATCATTACGTCGGATTAGCGCCGGCATTTGTCGATCGGGTAATGAAAAAATATGCTGCGGAATAAGGAGTGAACCCTATGGATCATGCCCAAAAGAAAAAATTGCTCATGACCGTTCTGTTGGGCGTCTTGATTTGGCTATGCCCGCACCCGTCAGAAATCAGCGATGTCGCCTGGCATCTGTTTGCGATTTTTGCTGCTACGATTGCAGGCTTCATCCTGCAGCCTATCCCAATTGGCGCAGTTGCCTTTGCCGGCGTCACGATAGCCTCTCTGACCGGCGTCATCAGCGTGAGCACCGCGATTTCCGGCTATGGGAATAGCACGATATGGCTCATCATCTGCGCATTCCTGCTCTCCCGTGCCTTTATCAAAAGCGGGCTCGGCAATCGCATCGCGTATCTGATCATCAAGGCAATCGGAAAATCCTCCTTGATGCTCGGTTACGCGATCACGCTCACCGATTTCGTGATTTCTCCTGCTACGCCGTCCAGTACGGCGCGGGCAGGCGGAATCATTTACCCCATCATCAAGAGCCTTTCCTCCGCGCTCGGCTCAGAGCCCGGCGACACCGCCCGTAAATTCGGTGCGTATATCATGCAGATCGAATACCAGGCAAATGCCATTACCTGCGCCATGTTCATGACGGCAATGGCGGGAAATCCCATGGCAGTGGAACTCGCCGCGAAAACGATCGGCATCGAAATCACATGGGGCGATTGGGCACTTGCCTGCATCGTGCCTGGTCTTCTATCCCTTCTCATCATGCCGGTCTTGCTCTACAAGCTTTTCCCGCCGGAAATCAAGGACATGCCACATGCGAGGCAGATGGCCGTAGAAAAGCTCCAAGAAATGGGTCCTCTGACGTATCTCGAAAAGATCGTCGCATTCGTCTTTATCGGTGCACTCGCACTATGGGCCACATCTTCTCTTACCCACATGAATGCTACTGGCGTCGGCATGTTGGCGGTCATCATTCTCCTCCTGACCAACGTTTTGGATTGGAAGGATGTCTTGGAGGAAAAAGGCGCATGGAACACCATGTTCTGGATGGGCTCGCTGATCGCATTAGCGGGCGCATTGGCAAAATCGGGTTTCATAAAGATTGTCGCCAATATGGCAGGATCCGCAATTCAAGGCACTGGATTCAGTTGGCTTGCCGCGTTTATCCTTCTCGTGTTGATTTATGTGTATTCGCATTACGCTTTTGCAAGCGTATCCGCGCACATCGGCGCTATGTACGCAGCATTCCTGTCGGTCTCCGTCGTCGTCGGAACCCCTCCGCTCCTTGCCGCAATCGCATTTGCCGCACTGAGCAATATTATGATTCCGCTGACGCATTACGGCGGAGGTGCAGCTCCCATACTTTACGGCGCAGGTTACGTCTCGCAGGGGAAATGGTGGCAGCTTGGCTTTATTCTCGTTACCGTCAATCTCATCATTTGGCTCGGAATCGGAAGTGCATGGTGGCATCTGATCGGACTTTGGTAAATCGCGGAAAATGGCGGAAACGAATCCTTCCCAGACTCGTTTCCGCCATTTTCTCATTCCATGAAATAACGCATGGACGTCTTTTTCCATTCTTTTTTGGTGTAGAGCATGACCGGCTTCGATGCGCCTGTCTTCTCGGCGAGATCGACTGCAATGGCCTCACACTCTTTCCGGCTCTGTCCGTGAATCATCGTGTAGAGATTGTACGGCCAGCCGGGCGCCGTCGTGCGGTCGTAGCAATGCGAGACGCGCGGACATTTTGCCATCTCGCGTGCGATCGCGTCGAGACGCTCTGCCGGCACTTCCCAAGCCGCGAGCACATTTGCCTTGAATCCGACTTCGCGGTGGCGCAGGACAGCGCCCATCTTGCGGATCTTTTTCTCCTCGCGCATCGCCTGCACGCGGGCGACGAAGTCGTCAACGCTCACGCCAGCCTCTTCTGCCATCTGCTTGTACGGCTCTGCAACGAGCGGAAAATCCCGCTGAAGGATGCGGATAATCCTCTTGTCGAGCTCGGATATTGCAGTTTGTTCTGCCATATTGCGCTTCCTTTCCCATCTATGCTTCTTCCTGAACAGGCACAATTACGAAAGTTGGAACTGCACATTGATCTTGTACTTTTTCGTCGTCTTTAGATTCAGAAGACATTCGACGCCCGGCAGGGCTTCGACCTCGCTGAGAATTTCCTTCTCCGTTTCGAGATTTGGGGTCAGGAGCGTAAACCAAAGATTGAACTTGCCCTCGCGTTCGTAATTGTGCGTAACGCCCGGATAGCGGTTGACCGCCTCCGCGACAGACGCGACTTTTCCCTCCGCTACGCGCAGGGCGACAAGCGTTCCGCCATAGCCGAGGCGGCTGGAGTCGAAGAACGTGCCGATACGGCGCAGGCAGCCCTCGTCTTTCAGCAGTCGCAGACGCGATATGACGCGCTCCTCGTCTGTCCCAAGTTCCTCTGCCATCTTGGCAAACGGACGCTTGCCGATCGGCAAGCTTCCCTGCAAGAGGTTCAGCAGCGCCTTGTCAAAAGCGGTCAATTCCATCATGCACGGTCACTCCTCTGATGCGATGCTAAAGGAAGCACGGCTGAATTTATCCGTGATTCCGAAACACAACGATTATGAATTGCGTTCACATTTCACTTTTAGCATTGTATCAAAGTATCTCCTATGACGTCAAGCAAATCGGAACGGCCTTCATTTTTCAGAGATGAATACGGCAGTATGGATAGCTCCGCTATGCCGAACACTTTGCGCATGATAGAAATTTGCCTGTTTTGCGCATTTTTGCCAATCTTGTCCGCCTTCGTTGCAACGACGAGGACAGGAATGCCGCGCTCGACGAGCCAACGGAACATCCCAACATCGGATGCCATCGGCTCATGACGAATGTCGATGAGCTGGCAGACAAACTGAAGACGAGGTGATGTCGTGAGATACTCCTCGATGAATTTCGCCCATATCTTGCGGTTCCCTTTTCCCGTCTTGGCGTAGCCGTAGCCCGGCAGGTCAACGAGGTAGAACGATTTACGGTCTTTGACGTCCGCAATCCTGACGCCGAGCTCATAGAAGTTGATCGTCTGCGTCTTGCCCGGCTGCGATGAGACACGTGCAAGCCCCTTGACGCGCGTCAGGCTGTTGATGAGCGAGGACTTGCCGACGTTTGATCGGCCGATGCAGACGATTTCCGGCAGTTCCTTTTCCGGGTACTGCTCCTTTTTGACCGCAGAGGCGATGTACTGCCCTTGCGTGATAATCACGCGCTCCTTCTCTGCCATACTTTCATCTCCCTCGTCTTTTATCGCAGCAATGCGATTCGCAGTACTTCATCCATGTGCTCCACGGGAACGAATTCGAGCTTTTCGCGGACAGTCTCAGGTATGTCCTCGATGTCGGGCTTGTTCTCTTTCGGCAGGATAATGGTCTTCATGCCTTCGCGATAGGCGGCAAGAACCTTTTCCTTGAGCCCACCGATCGGCAGGACGTTGCCGCGCAGCGTGATCTCCCCCGTCATCGCAACGTCACGGCGCACCTTGCACCCTGTGAGTGCAGAGATCATTGCCGTCGCCATGGTGATCCCTGCCGACGGTCCGTCTTTTGGCACGGCGCCTTCCGGCAGATGAATATGAATGTCTTCCTTCTCGTAAAAGTCTGCAGCGAGTCCGAGCTTTTCAGCGCGGCTTCGGATATAGGAGAGCGCCGCCTGTGCCGACTCCTGCATGACATCACCGAGGCATCCCGTCAGGATGAGTTTCCCCTTTCCCTTTAAGACCGTCACTTCGGTCGGCAGGATATCGCCGCCAACTTCCGTCCAAGCCATCCCTGTCACGACGCCCACCTGCGGCTTCTTCTCCGCCTTCTTCTCTAAGAACTTCGCGCGTCCAAGGAACGCGCTGAGATTCTTCTTCGTCACGCGAATCGGTGCATCCTCGTTTTCGACAATGCGGCGTGCCGCCTTGCGGCAGATGCGCCCGATGAGCCGTTCGAGTTCGCGTACGCCCGACTCGCGCGTGTATTCCTGAATGATTTTCTGAATGACACCTGCACCGAGCTGGATGTCCTTTGCCGTGAGACCGTTCTGTTCTCGTTGGCGCGCAACGAGATAGCGTTTTGCGATCTCCAGCTTCTCATATTCCGTATAGCTCGAAAGCGTGATGATTTCCATGCGGTCGCGCAGGGGGCGTGGGATGCCGCCGAGGCTGTTCGCCGTCACGATCCAAAGCACGCGGCTGAGGTCGAAGGGCAGCTCGATGTAATGATCACTGAATGTCGCATTCTGCGCAGGATCGAGCACTTCGAGGAGCGCCGCCGACGGATCGCCGCGGTAGTCCGTCGCAAGTTTGTCGACCTCGTCGAGCAAAAAGACGGGATTACGCGAACCTGCATTCTTGATGCCTTCGAGCACGCGGCCCGGCATGGCGCCGACATAGGTGCGGCGATGGCCGCGAATCTCCGCCTCGTCACGCACGCCGCCGAGCGAGGCGCGGACGAACTTGCGCCCCATTGCGCGCGCGACCGATGCCGCGAGCGAGGTCTTTCCGACTCCGGGAGGACCGACGAGGCATAGGATCGGAGCAGCACGGTCGCAGACGAGCTGATGCACGGCGAGGTAGTCCAGGATGCGGTCCTTGACCTTTTCAAGACCGTAATGATCCTTATCGAGTATTTTCTTCGCCACCGTGATGTCTTCCGTATCCTCTGTCTCCACAAGCCATGGGAGATCGAGCAGCCAATCGAGGTAGCTGCGTATGACACCGACTTCGGCGCTCATGCTGTTCATCGACTCAAGGCGTTTCAGTTCCTTTTCGACTGTCTTTTCAACGTCTTTTGGGTAACGCCCCGCTTCCAACCGCTCTCGATACGCCGTGCTGTCCGTCGATTCAGCATCGCCGAGTTCCTTTCGGATTGCCTTGATCTGCTCGCGCAGGTAGTAGTCCTTTTGGATCTTTTCCATCTGCTTGCGCACGCGCACGCCGATCTTCTGTTCGACCTTCTGGATCTCCAGCTCGCGCGCAACGACTTCGTAGAGTTTTTCAAGGCGCTTTCTCACATCAATACACGCGAGGAGCTCCTGCCGCGTTTCGAGCTTGAGGCTCAGATGGCTTGCGATTAGGTCAGCAAGCCTGCCCGCGTCGTCGATAATCGCGACGGAAATGAGCGTCTCAGCCGGAATCTTCTTCGAGAGGCGCACCCATTCCTCAAACTCGTGGACGACAGCGCGCGTAAGCGCTTCCATGCCCATCGAGCCGTCGATCGGATCGATACAGATTTCTGCCTCAACCTCATCGTAGCGCTCCAGTGCCGCAAATGCGTGCTTGCGCGCACGCTTCTTGCCCTCGACAAGCACGCGCACCGATCCGTCGGGCAGCTTGATGAGCTGCCGGATCTCAGCGAGCGTGCCGACGGGATAGAGATCCTTCTCCTCCGGCTCTTCGGTCTCGGGATCGATCTGTGCCGTCAGAAAAATTTCCCGATCCTGCACCATCGCCGCTTCGAGTGCTTCCATGGAACGCGGACGCCCTACATCGAGGTGGATGAGCATGTATGGGAATACGACCACGCCTCGAAGCGGCAGCACGGGCAGTTTCTTTGTCTCTGCCATAGTATCTCCTTTTTATCACCTTATAGGAAAAGCGCTGCGATTGCAGCGCCCCCAACGCCTTCCCTATGCCAGTCAGGCCGTTTCTTCCTTTTTGCTCTTCGCTTTCTTGTCGATCGTGAGGAGCGGTTCTTTCTTCGTCGTCACGACGTCCCTCGTCACGTGGCACTCGGTCACGCCCTCAATCGAAGGCACATCGTACATGACGTTGCGCATGATGCCCTCAATGATGGAGCGAAGGCCGCGCGCCCCCGTCTTGCGCTTCATCGCTTCTTTCGCAATCTGACGCAGCGCCTCATCGTCGAAGCTCAGCTTAACGCCGTCCATCTCAAGCAGTTTTTGGTACTGCTTGACCAGTGCGTTCTTCGGCTCTACGAGCACGGAAACGAGCGCTTCCTCGTCGAGCGCGTCGAGCGTCACGACGACAGGCAGGCGGCCGATGAACTCGGGGATCAAGCCGTTCTTGAGCAGATCCTCGGGAAGAACCTTGCGCAGGATCTCGCCGATGTTGCGCTGGCGCTTCGATTTGACCGTTGCCCCAAAGCCGAGCTGACGCTGTCCGATGCGCGACTCGATGACCTTTTCGAGCCCGTCGAACGCACCGCCGCATATAAAGAGGATATTCGTCGTATCGATCTGCAGAAGCTCCTGATGCGGATGCTTGCGCCCGCCCTGCGGCGGAACCGAAGCCGTCGTGCCCTCAAGGATCTTGAGGAGTGCCTGCTGAACGCCTTCACCCGACACATCGCGCGTGATCGACGGATTCTCCGACTTGCGGGAAATTTTATCGATCTCATCGATGTAGATAATGCCGCGCTCCGCCTTCTCGATATCGTAATCCGCCGCCTGAATGAGCTTCAAAAGGATATTTTCGACGTCTTCGCCGACGTAGCCCGCCTCCGTGAGCGAGGTCGCGTCTGCGACGGCAAACGGCACATTCAGTATCTTTGCTAGGGACTGCGCGAGAAGCGTCTTGCCGCTGCCCGTAGGTCCAATCATGAGGATATTCGACTTTTGCAGTTCGACGTCATCGTTCTTGCCGCCTTGCCCCATGTTGATCCGCTTGTAGTGATTATAGACGGCGACAGAAAGCGTCTTCTTTGCCTCGTCCTGCCCGATCACGTATTCATCGAGAATCGCGCGAATCTCCTTCGGCTTCGGTACGTCCTTGAGATCGATTTCGACGTCATCGCTGAGTTCCTCCTCGATGATCTCATTGCAAAGCGAGATACATTCGTCGCAAATATAGACGCCGGGGCCTGCCACGAGTTTGCGAACCTGTTCCTGTGTCTTTCCGCAAAACGAGCATTTGAGCTGCCCTTTCTCATCCCCAAACTTCAACATGGACGCATCACCCCTTTAGCCCTTTGCGTCTTTCTTGCCCTTCTTCGGACGCACGATGACTTCGTCGACAAGCCCGTAAGCCTTTGCTTCCTCCGCCGTCATGAAGTTGTCGCGCTCGGTGTCTGCATTGATCGTCTTCTCGTCCTTTCCCGTCGTCTTGACGAGAATGTCGTTGATGACTTCGCGGAGGCGCTGGATCTCGCGCGCCTGGATCTGAATGTCTGTCGACTGGCCCTGCGCGCCGCCGAGAGGCTGATGGATCATGATGCGCGCATGGGGAAGCGCGTAGCGCTTTCCCTTTGCCCCCGACGTCAGAAGCAGCGAGCCCATGCTCGCCGCTTGACCGATGCAGATCGTCGAGACGTCCGGCTTGATGTACTGCATCGTGTCGTAGATGGCGAAACCTGCCGTCACGACGCCGCCCGGACTGTTGATGTAGAGATGGATGTCCTTGTCCGGATCCTCCGATTCCAGGAACAGGAGCTGTGCGACGACAACATTCGCCACATTGTCATCGATCGGGCCGCCTAAAAAGATGATGCGATCCTTCAGCAGACGCGAGTAGATATCGTACGCGCGTTCTCCGCGGCTCGACTGCTCGACGACCATTGGTACATAACTCATATTACTCATATTTGGTTTACTCCCCATAACAAGCAGGGTCACTTTGCGATATTGTCGATGATGAACTGCGCCGTCTTCTTGCGGAGCACAGTCGCCGCCAAGTCGCCAACCCGTCCCTGTTCCTTGATAATCTTCTGAACCTGGTGCGGCGTTGCACCGTATGCGGCCGCCATGCCGGCGACTTCGGCGTCGAGGTCTGCCGCCTCGACCTTGATGTTTTCCGCCTTTGCGACTTCTTCGAGCATGAGATCCGTGCGGACATTCTTCTCTGCCGCCTCGCGGTACTGCTCGCGCAGCTTCTGAATATCCGTATTCGCATACTGGAGGTACCGCTCGAACTTCATGCCCTGCTGCTCAAGGCGCATTGCCATTTCCTGAATCATGCTCGACACGCGGTTTTCCACCATGACAGGCGGAATATCGACCGTGACGTTTTCCGTCGCCTTGTCGATAGCAGCCGTCTTTTGGTCGTTCTCCGCCTTGCGCTCCGCCGCTTCTTCCATGTTCTTGCGGACATCGGCACGAAGCTCGTCGAGCGTCTCGAACTTGCTGACCTTTTTGGCAAGCGCGTCGTCAAGCTCTGGAAGCTCCTTGCGCTTGATGCTGCGAACCGTGCACTTGAACACAGCCGGCTTTCCTGCGAGTGCAGCCGTGTGGTAATCTTCAGGAAACGTGACACTCACGTCCCTTTCCTCGCCGACCCTCGCGCCGACAAGCTGATCTTCAAAGCCCGGGATGAAGCTGCCCGACCCGATCTGAAGCGGGTAGTCCTTGCCCTCACCGCCCTCGAACGGCTTACCGTCGACCAATCCTTTGAAGTCAAGCGTCGTGAAGTCGCCGTTTTCAACAGCGGCTCCTTCAGGCACGTCCACCATCGTGCTCTGACGATCCTGGAACGTCTTGAGCCGCTGCTCTACCTCCTCATCCGTAACCTTTGCTTCTTCCTTTGGGACAGAAATCCCCTTGTACTCGCCGAGACGAACCTCAGGGCGCGGCGTAACCGCTGCCTTGAACACGAGGTTCTTGCCCTCTTCAAGCGTGATGATATCGATATCAGGGCGCGTCACTGGCTCGATCTTCTGGTCATCCAACGCCTCACCGAAAGCCTTCGGTGCGATGAGGTCAAACGCTTCCTGCATGAGCGCGTCCCTGCCAACGTGGCGCTCCACGATCTTGCGCGGTGCCTTGCCCCTGCGGAAGCCGGGAATATTCACGTGGCCCGCCAACTGTTTCGCAGCACGCTCTACTGCCTTTCCGAGCTCCGCTGCCTCAACCTCAATCGTCAGCGTGACCTGCTGATTTTCACCGTGTTCTGCCGTAACTTTCATGGTACGAAATGACCTCCTGTATGATCGTTCTTAAAATTGGCATACCCAAGCACAAGGGCATACGCCATTCAGAATATATTGTATCACAAAACGCGCGGAAAGACAAGCCATCCCGCGCGTTTCAAGCAAAGAGGCAAGTCCATCCGATCCTGCCATCGGAACCCGGTTGCCAAAACCATCTTTGCCCCACACTGTTGGAATTACTGCAGCAGGCTCTCCATGCGACCAATCGGTTCGCTGAGATCCATGTGCCCCGAAAGGGATTCAATGGGCTTTCCCTCGATGAGGATCTGCACTTTCTTCACTTCGGCAAACTCCGTCAAGGTATCGGCAATGGATCCGACAAGCATCTCTTCCCCCGTCGAGCCTCCGACGAAATTCTTCCGCAGCGCCTGCGTGAGATCGACCTTTGCGACGCCGTCCGACACTTTGACGCTCCTGAGTTTCGCCTGCTTTGGGATGATCGTCACCTGCCCCTTGTCCGTTGCGCCCTGCATGAGCGATTCCATCGCCGCCGTGTACTTATCCTTGCCATCAAGCCTCACGCTGCGCGTAGAAGCGAGAAGTTTCGTGCCATCTTCATTCGGATAGTAGACCTTGATCGTCAGCTTTTCATCTTTTCCCGCGGCAGCAGAGCTGCTTTTCGCTGCATTGCCGGAGGAGCTGGGACTGCTGCCAGCAAGTGAGGCGGACGAGGAACCCGCGCTGCTTCCACCCGTTTCATTCTTCGGGTCGCAGCCAGACATGACGAGCAGGGAAAGCATCATCATGACCAGGAAAAGGCATCTCATATTGCGTTTCATCGGTTATTCCCCCTCCGTAAAGTAACGGCCAATCGCGCGCGCGATTGCTTTCGCCAGCGTTTCCTGGAATGTGTCGTCAGCGAGCAGGCTCTCTTCCCTGTCATTCGTGACGAAAGCAAGCTCGACAAGCGATGCCGGCATCGGCGCGTGTTTCATGACGTAGAAATTTGCCGTCTTGACGCCGCGGTTCGATAGCCCTGTCGCCGCAACAATCTCCTCATTGAGCACCGTCGCGAGATGCTCGGCGGCCGTTCCGCCATAGGTGTAATAGTAAGCTTCTGTCCCATGCGCGCTCGAACTGCTGAATGCATTGCAGTGAATGGAGATGAATATCTCAGCGCCAGGAGCGGCGGCTCCAACATTGACGCGCGCCTGAAGTTCCGCATCTGCCGATGCATTTGGCCCGCAGACATCGACATCCGCATCGCGCGTCATAATGACATTTGCGCCGCTCGCTTCCAAGAGAGTTTTTACTTTCTCAGAAACGGCGAGCGTCACACTTGCCTCGGTCACGCCCGATGGCCCGACAGCACCGCTGTCACTGCCGCCGTGTCCGGGATCGAGGACGATGGTATGTCCTTTGGCTCCCTCTGCCTGCGGCGCCCTCACGACCGGCTCGAAGATGTCGATGACAAGTCGGTGCGGCTTGTGCGATCTGCGCTCCGCCTTCTCTTCATGAATGGCGTAACTGCCGGATACAGGCTGCGATAGATCCATGACGAACTGCAGCGTGTCGCTGCCGCGATCCTTGATCCGCATGCGGCTCGCGTACTTTTCGGGAAGCGGAATATCTGGCTCGATTTCGCCAATTTGCGTCTTTTGCACCGTTACGGCGAGCTGCCGGCGAACGCCTTCGTACTCCGTTACTGCGTAGTCGAGATCGGAGCTTCCCGTCATGCCGATCTCGATGCGCAGTGCATTCCGTCCGTTTACCGTAACCTCCGCGGTCTGAAAATAATTCAGCGTGTGCCTTGCGGCAGCCTCTGCCCTCGTGCCGAAAGGAAGCAGGCAAACGGCAAGCACGAGCAGGACAGCAGCGCGCCCCCATCGAAACAATGCTTCTTGCAACAACACAGTTCCTCCTAGTCTTTCAAAAGGTCGAGCGCTTCCTGCTCTGCCTTTTCCGTCGTTTCCGGATCGAAACGAATGTCCATCGTGATATAGTCGCCCTCATGGAGCCCGTCGGGCAAATACGCCTTTGGGAAATGGAGCTTTTTCATTTCATCGCCGAGCAATAGGACTGCAACATCCTCTTCAAAGCGATCAATGTATGCGGAAATCACTTTTCCTTGCCTCCTGTCTCAATCTGATACGTCTTCCCATCCGTTGTCACCGTGATCGTGCCGTCCTTATCCGTTTCATACGTCTTGGCGGCAAGGACCTCCCCCTTTTCATTTTTGACTAAGGCCGTCTTTTTCGTCTTGCCCGTCTTCCGATCCACGAACGTGCTCTCTCCGCGGCAACGTGCGAGCACGTCCGTATGCGGATGGCCATAATCATTATTCACACCGCAGGAGATGAGAACGGCTTCCGGCCAAACGGCTTTGAGGTAGGCAGGCGTCGCGCTCGTCGAACTGCCGTGATGCGGTGCCTTCAGGATCGTGCTTTTCACGGCATCGTTCGCCTGCAACATCTCTTCTTCCACAGGCTTTTCCGCATCGCCCGTAAAGAGCATCGAAAACTTGCCATAGACGAGACGTCCGACGACAGACTCATTGTTCGGATCGTGCTTGTACCCCTTTTGCTGTCCTCTCTTTTGAAGCGCTTCCGTCGGGTAGAACACCTCGAACGCAACGCCGCTGCCAAAATCGAGCTTGTCGCCCGCCTTCAGCATTTCATGCTTGATTTTTTTCGCTTTGAGCTGCCTCATGAAGCCGATGTAGAGCTTCGATGTCGAAGGCATGCCATTATCGTAAACCGCCCCGACTTCGTAATCCTTCAGGACGACGTCCATCCCGCCGATATGGTCAGCATGCGGATGCGTCAAGATGACTTTGTCAATCTTCTTGACGTCTGCTTTTAGCAGCTCCGCTTTCAGCTTGTCGCGCTCGTCAACATCACCCGTGTCAATGAGCACCGTCTGCTCGGACGTCTGAACCAGGATGGCATCCCCTTGCCCAACGTCGAGCATTCGGATCTTGACCGCACTGCCGTTTGCGGCGGTCTTCGCACCGCTTCCGCCCGCGCCGCCCCCCGTAGTCGCCGCACCGCCTCCACAGCCCGCAAGAAGCGTGACAGCGAGCATCACGGCGCTGATCAGCATGACGATTCGATTTCGCATCTTATTCCTCCCCTAGAATATACCGCCTGATGCCGAATGCCACGCCGTCTTCATCGACCGACGGAAGGATGTGCGAGGCCTTTTCCTTTAGCTGTGGCCGCGCATTTTCCATGACGAGCCCCATGCCAACCGTCTCCATCATTTCCATGTCGTTCAGCCCATCGCCAAACGCGTAGCTTTCCGTGCGCGGTATGCCAAGATAGTCGAGCGTATGGCAGATTCCCGTTCCCTTTGAATTGGAACTCGCGTAAAGCTCCATATTTTCCTTATGATAAGGATCCATCAGCCCTGTGAGCTCCGGCTTCTTCAGCAAGTGCTCGTAGACGCCGTTCCCACCCGGATCACGCGCGTAAAATTCGATCTTGTACGCATCGACATGCGCGAGGTCATAGTCGCGAACGAAGCCTCTCACATTGACATCAATATCGCGGTAAAACTGCTCCGCCGCTTTGAACTCAGGCCTTAGATAGACATCATGCAGCCCTTCCAAGATATACTCGATGCCATTTTCCTCCGAGAGCGCAACGATCTCCTGCACGAGTTCCTTCGGGAGCGGATCATCGTAAATGACCGCATGGCCCATCATGACTGCCGCACCATTCATCAGCACAAACCCATCAAATAATTTCGAATCCGCAATCTTCGGATCGAGGTAGGCGTACGGACGCCCGCTCGCAATAAAGGTATGGTACCCCGCCTCGCGCAGGCGCTTGATCTCCGTACGAACGGCAGGGCGGATCTGTGTCCAACCGTTCTTAATATTGATCAACGTCCCGTCTATGTCAAAAAAAACCGCTTTTCCCGCTTGTTTCATACGTTCCATAGCACACCCCCAAATCACAAGAGCCCCAATCCCTAGGCGTATAGGATCCTTCCCTATACTACTAGAGATGGGGGCTCTCTTCAAGAGGATTACCAAATTTCCTTCATGATGGGACGGTAGTTCTCGTTGAGGAAATTGATGAGCACGTCAAACATGCTGTAAATCTCATCGCCGATCATCGGGAACTCTTCGCCCGGCATGAGCATGCAGATGTCAAGAATGAGAGAGCCCTCTGCATCGAAGTAAAGCTTGAACGGCTTGAACTTCTTGTTCTGCTCGTTTGCGAGCTTCAGTACGGCAAGCTCGTTTTCTTCCGTCTGCGCCTTCGGCGAAATCTGGACGCGCATCATCGCAAAAACGCTGTTGTCAAGAATGACAAGGGTCGGAAGCTGCTGCCCTTCGACGAGGAGGTGTGAGCGGAATACGACTGTCCCCTGCTCATCGTCCTTCACTTCTTCCACCGCAAACGAATCGATTTCTTTTCCCTCGAGATAAAGCTTGAATGCTTCAGCCTTCTTATTCATCGCCTACATCCTTTCTATTCTGCAAACCGCACTATAACGAATATTTAATTTCGTGAAACAGGAGTAAAATCCTGCCTATCGAATAAATTAAATCTCCATTTCCTGCACGGCCACAAATGGTGCCAGACGATCATTTTCCCATCTGCATGCGGTCAATCGCACTCACGAGTGCCTGAATCGACGCTGTAATGATATCGGTATCCATGCCGGCGCCCCACGTCACGTGACCGCCTTCTGCGACAATTCCGATATAGGCGATCGCGCGGCTCGACTGTCCGATCTCAAGCGCATGCTCACTGTAAGTCAGATCCTTGTAGGAGATGCCGAGGTTCTCCTGCAAGGCGTTCGATACGGCATCGAGACGTCCATTTCCTTTTGCGACAAAAGTCCTCTGCTTGCCGTTGACGAAAATATCGACCGTTCCCTTGCGCGAGCCGTCCGGTTCCTTTTTGAGCAGGAAGTCATCGAGCTTGTACGGCGTGTCGACGTTGACGTACTCCCGCTGGAAGATCTGATAGAGTTCGTCCGGCATGAGCTCCTTGTGCTTGTGGTCGGACACGCCCTTGACGCAGTAGCCAAAGTCCTCGCGCATCTTCTTCGGCATGTCGATGCCGTACTTCTGCTCCATGATGAAGCCGACACCGCCCTTGCCGGACTGGCTGTTGATGCGGATGACGTCGCCGTCGTATTCACGGCCGACGTCCTTGGGATCGATGTAGAGATACGGGAGTGTCCACTTGTCGGGGTTTTTCTCCTCTTTCCACTTCATCCCCTTTGCGATCGCGTCCTGATGCGAGCCGGAAAATGCTGCAAAGACGAGCTCGCCCGCATACGGCTGGCGCGGGCTTACATGCATGCGCGTCACGCGTTCGTACATCTCACAGAGCGCCGGCATGTTCGAGAAATCGAGCTTCGGATCGATGCCGAGTGCGAAGAGGTTCATCGCGACCGTGATGATGTCGACGTTGCCCGTGCGCTCGCCGTTCCCAAAGAGCGTGCCCTCGACGCGGTCCGCACCCGCGAGGATGCCCATCTCTGTATCGGCGACGCCGCAGCCGCGGTCATTGTGCGGATGGATAGAGAGCAAGACGGCGTCGCGGTGCTTCATGTGCTTGTTCATATAGGCAATCTGCATTCCGTAGACGTGCGGCAAGCTCATCTCAACGGTCACGGGCAGATTGATGATAGCCTTGCGGTCTGGCGTAGGCTTCCAGACGTCGAGAACGGCGTTGCAGACTTCAAGCGCATACTCCGGCTCCGTGCCCGTGAAGGATTCTGGCGAGTACTCGAAGCGGTAGTCGGCACCCGCTTCTTCAGTCAGCTCCCGCAGGAGCTTCGCGCCATCGACTGCCATCTGCTTGATCTCGTCCTTCGACTTCTTGAAGACCTGCTCGCGCTGTGCGACAGAAGTCGAGTTATAGACGTGGACGATGGCGTTCTTGACGCCCTTCAGTGCGTCAAACGTCTTGCGGATGATATGCTCGCGCGCCTGCGTAAGCACCTGTATCGTCACGTCGTCAGGGATGAGATCGTCCTCGACGAGGCGGCGCAGGAATTCGTACTCCGTATCAGAAGCAGCCGGAAAGCCGACCTCGATTTCCTTGAAACCAACCTTTAAGAGCGTCCTGTAGAACTCGAGCTTTTCGTCAAGGCTCATCGGAATGACGAGCGACTGATTTCCATCGCGCAGGTCGACGCTGCACCATACGGGCGCATGGTCGGGTGCGTCCTTCTTCGCCCACTCAAGATCGATCTCCGGCGGCATGTAATAGCCTTTGCTGTACTTCTGATAATGCATCATAAGGAAAACCTCCCAAAATATAAAAGCCCCGCGTCTCCATGAGACGCAGGGTCTTCTGCGTGGTACCACTCAAATTCGCATCGATTGATGCCTCTGCGGACTCCATCAAGTCCTCCTGCGCTAACGGTCAGGCTCCGTCCCTGCTTACTTGCCCCGTTCCTTCACGAACGTTCAGCGGGGCTGCTTCAAGGCGAGTTCGTCCATCTCGTGCCACTGTCTTTCACCGAGCGACAGCTCTCTGCAGGCACGTGGAAAGACTACTATTCCTCTGCAACGCATTTCGTTTTGATGTATACTAGGATAGCACAGCAAAATGTCTTTTGCAAGCATTTTGTAAAAACGTTTTGTCAAGCAGGTGTAATGTTGTCACTCTTCCGGCTCGCGAAGCGTCTTCTTGGCTGCGGCTCGTAAGCGCGACTCTTCCTGCTGCCGCTTCTTGCGCGCCTTATGCGCTTCGTAGCGCTGGCGTCCTTCCTCGAATGCACGCTTTGCATCCTCTGTGTCGAGGATAAGCGGCGGAACGGACTTTGGACGCGAATTGCGGTCGAGCGCGACCATCGTGAAGTAAGCGGAAAGCGCACGCTGCGGCCTGCCCTCCTGATCGAGATCCTCTACCTCTACGGTAACGGCAATCTCCATCGAGCTATGGCCAACGAATACGATCTCCGCCGTGCATGTCACGAGGTCGCCAATCAGGATCGGCGAGTGGAATTCAAGCTCGTCGACGCGCGCCGTTACAACATTCGACCGTGCGTACTTGCGCGCCGCCGCATACGGTGCCGGGTCCATGAT
>PPYE01311427.1_pt1 | contig 25429 bp, 20 predicted proteins | sample 1559881 | NCBI WGS metagenome assembly PPYE01 (sample SAMN08240022, study PRJNA423297) | Human gut metagenome, whole genome shotgun sequencing project. | reverse complement strand
CCCCCCCCTTCAGCAGGCAGGCCGGCTCAGCCTCCTCCCAGCGCCTCCACCGCCTGTTCGAACTCCGGCAAATGGTCCGTCAGCATTTCATCACCAATATAATAAGCAAAGATTACCTGGTTTCCTTTTCTGGCAAAAAGATAATGCAGCCCCCTGTCATGGATGACCAGTTCGTCAAAATAGCTGCTTTCCACCTTTTCCGGCACCCAGCCTTTATACCAGTGCATATAGTATCTTCCCAGCTCCTTTAAAAAGGTGCTGGCCAGCTTTGGCGTAAGCGTCTGATAGTACTCCAGCTTCAGCGTGCTTTCCCTGCTGTTTCCCCCTTCCTTCCATTTCCCGTACTGCATCACCTCCGCCTGCACAGGCGCAAGGAGGGAACCTGTTACGAGGGAATAGCTGTCCTGATTCTTTCCCTTATAAGTATATACCCGGTATTCCAGTTCTTCATTCTGCTGGATTTTATTCAATGGAATGAGGGCGGGCGACAGCGTTTTCCAGGCAGGATGTTTTTTTAAAAAGGATGCTGTCCGGAAATCCCCTTCCTTCCAGCCGTCTTCTTCATATGCCGCGGCATTTCCCGTCAGCACCATTTTTTTCCGGCTCACCGCCGCATTGATTCCGCCCAACAGCCCGAATACCGTACAGACTGCAAAAAACGTCAGCATAACCCGGTATAATATGTCGGCTGCTTTTGCCCGTCCTGCCGTAATTTCCCCGGTTTCTTTGTTATCCTGGGCTTTTATTTCCCCGCCGCCCCGCAGTTCTTTCTTAAACCTGATTTCCATTTCCCGCAGCAGCCGCTGCACCAGCCTGGCCTCCTGCCAGCTGCCAGCCTGTGACAGGCCGCACAATCCCATCCCCAGAAAAACCACCCAGCAGTATCCCTTCACCGCCAGTAAAAGCATTCCATACCCCATCAGATAACTGGAAGCCACCAGCCAGATCAACCAGAAAATAAAGGGGGTAAAAAGTCCCCAGGCGCTTCCCTTCAGCTTCCTCAAAAGCTTCTCATAAATACTTTGCCCCTTCAGTTCCTGAATCCGTTCGCACTGCCCCCTGCTGCCGCGCAGCACAAGAACCATCCGCCTCAGCTGCGTTACATATTCCCAGCCGAATTTTTTATATTCTCCGCCCTGCTCCGCCGGTCCCTTCATATCATCCGGGTCCATGGGGACAAGCATATACGCAGCCTCCTCCGGCTCCCCTTTTATAAAAACAGCCCATTTTCTTCCAAGAGACTGAAGAAACAGCCCCTCTGCCGCCTTTTCCTCAAGCCATCCTTCGGCCTTTTCCGGCAGGTAAAAATCTTCCGGTAATCTGAAACGAACCTTTTGCTTTTTATCCATTTTTACCTCCTGCACATCACAGGCCTGCCCGCGATACTGCATTATTCTGCAGTTTTAACAGAGCCTTCAAACCTGTCTACTGCCTTCTGTGACCCTTTTTATTATACTCTCTTACCTGTTATCGGAACAAGCCGGAGGGAATATCCTTTTCTTATTTTTTTATTAAATCCTAAAAAGGCCGCCTTTTTACCGGAAAAAAAGGAACCGTCCCCAGGCTGAATCCGGCCCGGAACGGTTCCCTGTTCTGTTATACTGCAACGTATTATGAAAGTGCTGATTCGGCTGTACGGCCGGAAAAATTATTCAGCTGCGCTGCTGCTTTCCGTTTCTTCAGCAGAAGCGTTCCCCACAGCAGTTTCAGTTGCTGCTTCCGTACCTGTTTCCACAGCTTCCGTGGTGCTCTCTTCGATGGTCAGATAAGCCAGTTTGCCTGCCACATCCGTCACTTCGTATTTTTCGGTCAGGGCTTTTACATATTCCCCTGCCTTCTGGTTGGAAAGCGTGCTGGAAATAGACTGGCTTGTGGCATCCGCATCATTGGTTCTCTTAATGAACTGCGCCACATAATATCTGTGGTTTGTTTCATCGGGAAGGATGGTCAAATCGCCTTCCTTGCGGCTTTCATCAAACAGCCATGCTGAAATGGCCGCCGGTGATCCGGCATAGGAACCGCCTTCTGTCAGGCTTCCTTCCTTATCCGCACCGCCGTAATTCTCCTTCTGTTCCTCTGATGCATTTTCCACACAGAGGGTCTCAAAATCTTCTCCGGCCTTTACCTTTTCTTCCATGGCCTGTGCGCTCTTCTTCAGCTCGTCCATGGCTTTTGTAATATCTTCTTCCGTGGCATCCTCGGCCAGCTGCGTTGTGAATGCAAAGCTTCTGTAATCCACTTTATCATAGCTGTTCTTGTTGGCCTCGTAGTATTCCTGAATTTCTTCATCACCAGGCTTGTTGATTTCCGTCAGGTGCTCATAGTAGGCATTTGCAAGCATATTTTCCTTCACGTAGGGCAGGATCCTGTCCTTGGTCGCATAGTCGCCGTACATATTGCTGTAAAGCTCGGACGCGCTCACGGATTCCGTTTCCGCCTGTGCAGCAAATTCAGTTTCAAAGGCTGCCATATCCTGCGTATCATCATAGGTAAAGCCCTGTGCTGCGGCATCGTCAACAATGGCCTTCACCTGTGTCAGCTGGCTTACCGCCATCTGATCAAAATAATCCTTCCAGGTCATATTGTCGGTATACTGCTGCTGGGCAAAATCCTTTGAGGTATCCAGTCCCATATAGGGCAGATAGGAGCCATACATGGAAAGATAGCTGTTTACCGCATTGTTGTAGTAGTAATCGTATTCTACCTTAGTGATTTCATGATCGCCAATTTTCACATAGGTGTTGTGGACCGCTGCATATTTCGTATATGCGGACATTCCTATGGATATTACAACCGCCGCAGCGATTGCCGCGATTATAATAATGCTTCCTATTTTAAAACGCTTCAGCGATTTGAGTTCTTTTTCCTCCTCAATCCTTCTCTTTTCCATTTTCCGGTCATATTTTGTCATGACCTTTTCGCTTTTTTCTTCCGTCTTCTTATTATTAGACATGGTAAGCTTCCCTCCTTTTATCTCTGTCAGGTATTATACCTGATAAATGTGAAACAAGCGTGAACTTTTTGCATAAATCCAGCTGTTTTTCTCTGAAAATCTGCACAACGGCACACCTTTTTCGCATTATTGCTGCCGTTAAAGTCCTGTAATTCCCGGCAGACAGCACTATTCACAGTATAATACACTCTCCTTCCGGCTTCAACAAAAATTGTTAATTTTGAGGGGGAATTTTGTTATAGGTTGATGAGTTTGTCCGGATGTTTGGAAGTGCAGCGGCCAGAGGGGGACTGGGGAGGCAGATGTTCCTGGCAGGTCACGTTCTCACTCGATTAAAAACGCAGCAGTACTAGCGTTGTAAAAAATACAACGCAAGGACTGGCGTTTTTATACGACCCTGCCAGGAACATCTGCCTCCCCGGTCCCCCTCTGGCCGCTGCACTTCCAAACATCCGGACAAACCGGCAGGCTATGACAAAAGCTTAAAATTATTTTATGGGGTGCGAAGTTATTTAAGCATTGATGAGGAGGGATATCAGGGTTTCATGTTATCCTGCTGGAGGCAGTTTTTAAGGGTTTGCAGGGTATCGGAAAAACAGATGCCGTGGCGCAGGAGTTTTTCCTGGTCCATGCGCAGGTTTCTGGGGCTTGCGGCAAAGGCTTCTTTATTTGGGACCAGGAGCGCTTCGTCGGTGCCCTGGAAGCTGAGAAGCTCGCGGACGATGTGGTAAGTGCTCAGGTCGTTGGGGCTTCCGAAATTGTAAATTCCGGGAGGGAGGGTGAGTGCGGTTTCCAGATGGTGTATCATTTCCCCCACGTAGGTAATGCTGCGATAGTCGTGGATGGGATAGGTGATGCGGCGTTTTTCACTGACAGCCTGTCTTACGCTGGTGATAAGGGTGTCGTGTTCCCGGGGGCTAAGCTTTTTATTGTCAAACATCCAGCTCATGCGAAGCGCCACGGTATCGGGCTGGGCAGTAAGGCATCTTTGTTCGGCCTCCTGCTTTTGTTTGCCGTAAATGCGGCAGGGGGTGAGGAGTTCATCTTCGCGGTGCGGTTCCTGTACGTCATTTCCGAAGTATACCTGATCCGAGCTGAAAAAAATCATCCTCGCTCCAGTTTCCCGGCAGGCCAGGGCTATGTTTTCCGCGCCGGTTACGTTTACCAGATACGAGAGTCCGGGATCTTTGTCGCATGCGCCAACGTCAGAAACAGCGCCGCAGTGTATGACAATTTGCGGCCGGACTTGTCCGATAACTCGCAGGCATTCTTCTTTATTGGTAAAATCAAGCTGTGCACGCCCTGTTCCTGTGATTTCATGCCTGTCTTTCCAGGCGGCAATAATCCTTGCGGCGGCAAAGCCGCCTGCTCCTGTTATAAGTATTTTCATGTTTTCCTCCTGCATATCTCAGATTCGCCTGTGATATGGCAACAATCAATAGTTTGAAGAGAACTTTATAAAATTGAATACTTCTGCGTAAATTGGCACAATCAAATCAGCAAATTCATCCTCAGACCCTTTCTCAGGCCGAATTGCCTGATAGTGTCCAGTTCCTCCGGCTTCATGCAGCCGGAATCATAAAGCATCCTGTATTCTCTGGAAACACTGCTGTTAAAAATCAGCATATCATCCGTATTGATTGTTACCGGCACTCCATAGTCATAGAACAGCCTTATGGGATGTGTTTTATAATCTCCGGATCTTCCCAACATTATATTGCTCGTTGGGCACAGGTTTAAGCATATGTGATTATCCTTCAGAAAGTACATGGTCTGCGGGGAAGCTGCAGCCGCAATACCATGCTGTACCTCGTCCAGCTCCAGTACCTCCACTGCTTCTCTCACATCCTCTGCCGTCCCGAATTCCCCTGCATGCGCTCTCAGGCAAAGGCCGTTTGCTTTCGCCGTTCGGTACAGTGGAACAAAATTTTTAACCGGTTGTACAAGTTCCCTGTTACATAAATCCAGAGAGCATATCCAATGATAAGGAAGCAACTCTTCAAGCTGGCGAAGCGCTTCCCCTGCGTGGCATTCCCATCCTATGGCAAGTTCCGGACAGAATATAGTATCCGGGCAGTATTTTTTCCGGAAAGTCTCTGTCAGCCGGATAAAATCCTGAATATTTCCAAGCTGTATCAGTTCACCATAGCCAAATTCCATGCATAATACTTTAATATGCTCCTCCGCAGCCCGGGCAAATGCACCTTCCAGACGAAGTAAATATCCTTCCATACCACGGCCAGATGATTTAATTTCCTCTTCAAACCATAGCTGCATGTCCTCCAGAGACATAAAAGGAGAACACCTGCTTTTAATTCTTTTACCGGTGCGTTCCATTATAAATTCCTGGCTTCCTCCCCGTCCGGCATGTACATGTAAGTCACTTTTGGGATATTCCTCCAAAGGCTTATGATTTTTCAATGCTTCCGCAAAGCTTATTTCCATCCCTTCCGCTCCTTCACTTCCCCCGCACTGCAGGCTGCAAAATCAGGAAAAGCAGAAGTCCCTCTTCTGCCCCCTGATATGCCGTATCTTTTTTCAGTATATCTTCCTGTTTTCTTCTGTCTTTCAGTTTATCCCTTCAGCTTGGAAAATGCCAGAACAATAAATAAGACGCCGCTCAGCCAGGACAGATTCCAGCTGAGGCGGGAAGCGATTTTCCGGCCGAGCAGCTGCCCCAGCCCCATGGCGGCCACGCCGATTAAAAATGCCGCCAGCATGGTTGGGAGAATATGAATCTTCAGGAAGGCGGCAAAGGTTCCGGCTACCAGGCTGTCAATTGACATGGCAAATGCCAGAAATACCGTTTCTTTCATGGAAAGCGTCTGGGAATGATCGCTGTCCGCCGCTGTGGGGTTCCCATAAATACTGATAATGAACTGCAGCTGGGAAAAAGAAAAATGGATATCCTTGCGCACTTCATAATGATGGTTGATGTAATTTTTAATCAAAGAATCCGCCAGCCTGATTGCACCCAGGATGAAAAGGCTGGTGAAGCATATAGCCTTGGTCAGGTTTTCCGGCACCACCGCCGTCAGTGCCGTCCCAAAACATAATGCAGCGCCCAGGCAGGCGCTGCATATACCGTTCATGACACCCGTTTCCTTCCAGTTAATGCTTATCCCGTCAGCTCCATAAGCAATACTGGCTACAAACTCATCCATACAGAGAGCCAGACATAATACTAAAATCTGAAGCATAGTGATTTCTCTTTTTATTTTAGTATATTCTTTCTGCTTATTTTTGACATACTTTTGCAGGAAATGGCATATAAGGGAAAGCAGCATGCATATCAGTTTCCCTGAAGGATTTCTCTTTTTCCTACTGAAAGCAGTTTTTTCATAAACAGCAAATCAGCCGCGTCAGGATTATCAAATCTAAAGGTTGTACTGCAGATATTATCAAATTCTTTTCCAAATATTATTTTTTTCCTGCCGCCGCTGCAGGAACCACAGTTTTGGCAGACATCCGCATGTTCCCAGGCTGTTTCTTTCAGTTCTTTTTCTATCGGGAAATTTTCCAGCCAATTTGAACTGCAGTCATCTGACCAAACCGTCCAAAAATTATCTTTCTCATCAGGATCTTTTATTGCGATAAAACACATATACTTATTTTGAAATTTTATGAGGTAGTAAATTTTATTTTTCCAATAACCATTATCCCTGATAAGCTCCATTTCATTTTCACGAAGAAATCTGATAAAATCCAATGCATTTCCCTGATAATCCACGGGTAAATTATCACTGATAATTTCTTCGATCGGTTGTTCAGGCATCAGCGTTCTCCCTTTTATATAGTTTATAATCAACATTTATTCATAAAAAAGGCTATATTTTATAATTATAGCCTTTTTTATGAATAATTCCCCTCCCGGTCATTTCACTTCTTCCGTGTAAAGACACTCACCGAAGACGGGCACATCCGGTTTTGTTCCATCTCACGGACCAAATCCACATGAAAACCGCTGCTTTCCAGTTCCCGGATATAGCCCTCCCGGCTTCTGGGCCTGCAGGGGATGAAGGGGATGGAGACTTCCTTTCCCTCGTTTTTCCCCCGGGCGCTTCTCATTTTGGGCGTCTGGTAGTCCTCGCCGGTAAGGCGCAGCCATTCCTCAAAGGTTTCCACACGGCCTTCCCATGCATCTGTACGGAAGCTTTCCCGGAAGAAAAGCATGGGAGCGCCCTTTTTCAGGCAGCCGCAGGCATGGCGAAGGTATTTCTCCCGATCCCGGTCGGTTACGAGCATATGAAGCCCCATGACATCCAGTGCCGCATCATAACGGTCATTTGGCATATGTCTGACCATATCCAGGGGAAAAACCCTGGCGTCCGTATACGGGCGCAGCGCATCCCTGGCCCGTTCCACTGCAGCGGGTGCGATGTCCACACCGGTGTATTTAACGCCGAGGCGGGAGAGAATGACGCCGCAGGCGCCTTCCCCGCAGGCAAATTCTATTACCATTTTCCCATGCAGGCTGTAATGCTTTACCCATTCCGCCAGATATACATTCAGCACAGAATCCCCTGTTTCATGCCCCCAATGGTCAATCCCGGCTTCATAAACAGTCTTATATCTTTCTTCATATGCCAGATAATATTTTTCCTGTTCCATTTCGTTCTCCTGATACACGCAGAGAATTGTCCTCTGGCATCCGTCCATACGCCCATCACCGATTCGTATCGTCCGGATCCATAATTTTCAAACATGCTTTAAGGCAGGATATGTCCGCCCGCCAGATAAATACGATACCATTCCTCTCTGGTAAGCACAATTTCAGATGCTTCACAGATTTCCTTCAGGCGCGAGGTCTTCATGGTTCCAGCAATCAGCTGCATATTGGCCGGATGTCTCAGAATCCAGGCGGAAGCAATGCCCGTGCTGCCCGTGCCATATTTTTCTCCCAGCTCCTCCAGAATCCGGTTCAGTTCAGCGTATTTGGAATTTCCTAAAAATACGCCTTCAAAAAATCCATACTGGAACGGCGACCAGGTCTGAATGGTGATATCCTCCAGACGGCAGAAATCCAGCACGCTTCCGTCCCTGTCGGCCGCGCCCTCCGTCAGCATGTTTACTTCCATGCCATTTGCCACCATTTGGGAATTGGGAATGCTGAACTGCAGCTGATCTGCGGCAATATCCTGTTTCACATACTTTTTCAGAAGCCGGAGCTGGGAAGGCTTATGGTTGGATACCCCGAAATGCCGCACCTTTCCCGAAGACTCCAGCAGATCAAAAGCCTCCGCCACCTCCTCCGGCTCCACAAGGGCATCCGGCCTGTGCAGGAGCAGAACGTCCAGATATTCTGTCTGAAGACGCTTCAGAATCCCATCCACCGATTCCAGGATATGTTCTTTGGAGCAGTCATACATCACGCCGGGCACAATGCTGCATTTGGACTGGAGAATAATCCTGTCCCTCAGTGCCGGGTTCTTATGCAGGTATTTCCCGAACATCTCCTCACATTTTCCCGCCCCGTAGATATCGGCATGGTCAAAAAATACGGCGCCCATATCCACAGCCTCTGCAATATAGTTATCCGCTTCCTTCTGCTCCAAATCCCCCATGCGCATACAGCCAACTGCCACCGCTGGAACCTTCAGGCCGCTTTTTCCCAGATTTATTGTCTTCATACTTGCCCTCCCTGTCTGAGACCGCATGATCCCGGCCTCTTTTTTTCTTCTTATTCTACTTTACTATGATGCAAAATAAAAGCTATTATCTTGTCTTTTTCCTGTCTTATCATGGTGGAAAATTCCCTGATGGAACGAATCCATCAATGCCACTGCCCGTTCACAGCCGCCTTTCGCCCCCCATTCGGACGGATACAGAGCGTCGTCCGGCCACCATTTTTTATTTTGGGCCTGAAAAAAACAGGCGCCCATTTCCTCTTTTCAGAAAAAAAGAACCGCTTGTCCGTATTTATATATGCTTTCGGCTTTCCATACCGCCACTGTTGAATGGATAATAATGATGGATAAAAGGCAGAGTTGGGCATATTCATTATATTGAAGCACTTGCAAGCAGACATCATGTAAGTGTCCGAGAACACCGCACAGCAATTGATTGGGCAGAAGAGATTAAATATCTTGTAGATGTTATGTATCCAGATAAAGAAAAGTTTATTCTTGTAATGGATAATTTAAACACCCACAGGGCTTCTTCATTGTACAAGGCATTCCCACCCGAGGAAGTACGACGTATCATAAGAAAGCTGGAGATACAATAAACGCCCAAACACAGGAGATGGCTTGATATCACTGAAATAAAACTAAATGTTATGACTCGCCAGTGTCTATCCAGAAGAATCGAAAGCATTGAGTTACTACGCAAAGAACCATCTGCCTGGGAAAGTGAACGTAACAACATCTGTGAATTCTTCCCATCGAACTTTCCGAAACATCATTTACAAATAAGGGTATATCATCTCGGCTGGAATGATATCTCCCTCTTCTGTCTGCCTCCTGTTTATTCTCCATCACTACCAGCCTCCCCTTCTTTTGTACTATAGGCAAAAAGCGAAAACGCATATTCAAACAAATCAATGTCTCTTATTTTGCGTCTTCGCTTAATATAAAAACCAAATCATTCTTCATTTCCTGAAATTGTTCAATAATAGTTTGTAGCTTCTTCTCTATACCTTGAACTTGAACCTCTGTAATTTTTCCATATTTATATGCTATCAAACGTTCCCCGATAATATGATAACTCCAACTTTCTGAATATGATCGATCCCTTTCTTCATTATGAATCGCAAATCCTATTGGTAAAAGGTTGTTTCTCATACCAATACTAACCGCCATCGAAGATATACCTAAATATTCTCCAGCCATCTTACATGTAATTTTTGATGCTTTGCGTATATCATCATCTGTATATCTGGCCATTTTTACACTCCTCCTTGAGAAGCGCATAGCCAATACTACCTATTTATGTTCATTTAGCTCAGCTTCAATTTCCTCAATCGTTGGCAGTGTTCCCTTAAAGTCATCTGGCACCAAATTTGAAAGTTCGTATTCTGATATTCCCAATGGTTGACTACTGGATTCTATTGCATATTTCGCCTGAATATTATCTTTAGATTTGCATACCAACAGTCCCAAAGTCGGAGCATCCATCTCCGATTTTAGGATATGGTTGACTGCAACCACATATGTTCCAAGTTGTCCTGTAAAAGATGGTTCAAACGCTGTAACCTTTACCTCAACTACCACATAGCAATGTAATTTGATATGATAAAACAGCATGTCAATAAAATTTTCTGTATTGCCAACTTCAATCCGGTATTCACGCCCAACAAAAGCAAACCCACTTCCAAGTTCTAGCAAAAATGCTGTAATATTATCCATCAATGCATCCTTTAATTCTTTTTCATTATAGTTCTTGGTCAGTGTTATAAAATCAAAATTGTAGGGATCTTTCGTGAGTTCCTGTGCTAAATCACTTCGTGCCGGTGGAAGTGTATACTCAAAATTTGTAACTGCTTTACCTTGTCTATCAAAAAGCTTCGTATCAAGAAATTTAGCAGCACAGCTCTGGACCAATTATTTTCGAGTGCATTTTGTACAAAAAACAATGCTCTCTGTTGGTCCTCCTTACATTTATCCATGATAACTTTATGATGGCCCCATGGAATCATAAAAATTATATTCTTATCAATTTGCGCACCAGTTTGGGGCGTAATTATACTTTTAATTTGCGCATCAAGTTGGGGCGTAATCTCTACATCCGAATACAACCTGTAAAACTGATTCATATATTGTAGATTTCTTGGTGAAAATGACTTGATCTCCGGTAGTTCTTTTACTAAGTCTTTGCTTATCTTTTGATAAACATGGCTGCCCCATGTCTCATTCTTCTTCAATGTCTCAATATCTCGTCCAAGAAGCCAATAAAAACGAAGCATCTCATCATTTACTTTTATAGATGCCTTAATTTGACTGGTTTTAAAACGATTGCTTACTTCAGATATCCATTTTTTATAATCACCTTCAAATTCTTCCCCTGTCAGTATATCTGCCATCTGCCTTACACCCACTCTTCCATCAATCATTTTCAGATATTGTCTTTCTATTTTTCTTGTATAGCTTTTGTTATTATACCATTATTCATACAAAAAAACATCAAAAACCAATCTTCATATACTTTATAACATATTAAACCGTGCTTTACTGTTTATATCCCATCATTTCTAGTTCCACATCAATCTAATTACGCTTTTCTATAAAAGAAGCAGAGCCCATGCCGCTGTCTACCAGTACTTTACACAGCATATAGCTCTGCCTCTTTCATTCTTATATTTAATCATCTAATTTTCAGAATTTCATCTATCCCAAATATTCTACTATTGCTTTCAGATCTCCAGTTCGTACAGTTTTAGCTTTCCTTTAATGTATTAGTTGGCAGTATGTTTGGACAAAAGCACAATGCTTTCGCAATTGGCTACATATGCTTACATACCCATTCTTTCTCCAAAAACTCCACCATATCGGCTGCTTTGGGAGGGCAGCCCTCCAGAGATTTGGAAAAGCAGGCGGTACAATGCCCCACGCCGATATCCCCGGTTTTGCCCCGGAAGCCCTGTCCGATGGCAACGGGAGGCAGTCCCTTTTTCAGTTCTCCCCGCTCCTGAAGCCGGTCCAGTGCATAGATAAGGGAACCGAAGCAGGCGCTGCAGGCGTCCTGACTGTCCGTATAGGAGGCCAGTTTTTTAACCCGGCCTGTCATGGGAGGCTTTTTCTTTGCCGACAAGTCTTCATTCAGATATACCATATGGGCCTTCGCGGTATCCGCACTTCCCACGCCCAGCTGCTGCGCCAGCATAATGTAATCCACTTCCTCAGGCTTATGTCCCATGCTTTCACAGACGAAGGCATCGCACAGCACCGGATCGCGGAAAGCTAAAATCCGGTTCATTACCACCGGATTGCCGCCTTCTTCAAAAACCAGATCGCCGCAGATATTATCCACAAGGATAAAATCGTTTCGGACCACGGTGTTCAGATGGGCGATGGGACGATGCAGCCCCAGCGTATGGAAACGGCGTTTCTCAGCGTTGGGAATCAGCCCTTTGTTGTTTTTCAGCGCACAGGTGATCAGTGTCTGGCAATGCCCTTTCAGCACAGGCAGATTGATCATGAAATCCATCTGTGCCGCGGTATCGCAGATCCGGATATCCATGCCTGCCGCATCGCAGCTTTTCCAGGTATCGGCCTGCATGTCCTTAAACGGCACGCCGTACTGTCTGGAAATCCGTTCGTAGCCGGCTGCCCGGAAGGCATCCCGGGTATTGTCTCCCACCCAGGATCCTTCCATGATTATAAGATTGTTAAAACCGCATTCCTGCAGGTATGCAACCACGCCCTCCAGAATCTCAGCATGGGTCGTCGCTCCCTCGCTTGGATCCCTGGCCACTACCAGATTCGGCTTCAGGCCGATTCTTTTGTTCCTGTCCCCGATCAGCTCCGCCAGGCCCGCACGCTTCAAAATGCGGATGGTCATATTTTTATAATCCGTACCGTGAATGATTAGGATATCCTTTTTCTCCATCATTGTGTTTTATTCTCCGCCTGTAACCGTTTAGGTTTTCTCTTGTCGATTATCAGATAAATGGTAGGCATCAGAAGCAGGGTGAGCAGTGTGGAGGCCACCAGGCCGCCGATAATAACAAGAGCCATGCCCTGCATCATTTCGCTGTTTCTTCCGATTCCCAGTCCCATGGGGAGCATGGAGAGAATGGTGGTGAGGGTGGTCATCAGGATCGGGCGCAGACGGATGGCTCCCGCATCGATCAGCGCGTCCTCCAGCGGTATTTCCTGCCTCAGCTGGTTCACGGTATCCACATATAATATACCGTTATTCACCACGATTCCGGCCAGCATCAAAAATCCCATTAAGGAAACCATACTGATGGTGATTCCTGCAATATACAGCAGGAAAACGGAGCCTACCAGGCTGAAGGGAATACACATCATAACCATGAAGGAAAAACGGGGTGATTCAAACTGCATGGCCATCACCAGGAAAACAAGGAATACGGCGATTAAAATGGATTGGTAGAGAACGCCAAATTCCTCGTTCATAATCTCCGTCACCATATCCTCCGCCACCTCCACGCCCGCCGGCAGCGTCAGCACTCCCACCGTCTGCAACAGTGTCTTCTGTGCGGTAAAACGTGCCTCCTGGGTAGTTGCCGCCGTAAGGCTGATCTGATATTTGCCATCCACCTTCATGATGGTCTGGGGCGCATCCGTATATACCACCTGGGCGATTTCCCGCACAGGGACCTGAATGCCCTGATTGTTAGTCAGAGTGGCATCCATCAGGCTGTTCATGCTGTCATACAGCCCCTCTGGATATTCCAGCTTCACCTCATATTCCGTTCCGTCCTTTGTTACGGTAAGCACATCCGTTCCGCTTAAAATATTGCGGATGCTGCCCGCCACCTGCACGGGCGTCATTCCATAATGCATGGACATCAGAGGGTCGATTTCCAGTTTGGCCGCGGTGCTCGTGTCCTGGGCTGAGGAGGTTACCTTGATTACGCCGTCCACCTGCTCCATGGCTTCCTGGGCTTTCCGGGCCGCTTTTTTCAAAATCTCCATATCCGCGCCCTGCAGATCAATTTCCGTGGTGGAAGAGGACATCATACCGCTGCCCATACTGCTGCCGCCGGAAGCAATATCCAGCACCATTCCCGTATAGTCCCTGGTTTCCCTATTCCACTTTTCTATCACATCCGCAGTGGACAACTCCCTATCACTTTTCAGGTAGGCGCGCAGGCTGGCGGAAGATCCACTTTCTATGGAAACACTATAGGATGCCACGTCTGGCTCTGCCTTGGCAAGCGCCTCCAGCTTTTCCATGGCGCTTTCCTTGTCCTCCAGCGTGGTTCCTGGCCGGAAGGAGGCGGAAACCTCCACAATTCCTTCATCGGAGGCAGGCATCAGCTCCATATTTACCTGGGTAAGCATCAGTCCCGCCACAGCCACCAGGGCAAGGGTAACGCCCACCACCACCAGCTTCCTGTGAAGCACCTTTCTCAGGATTTTCCTGTATACACGGGTGGTTTTATCCACGATCCTGTTTGCCGGAATCTCCTTCTTCTCCGTGGGCCTGAAAAGGGAGTAAAAGAGGGGCACCAGAGTCATGGCTGATATCAGGGAGGCAAGCATGGCAAATACAATGGTAAAGCCTAGCTGGCCGAACATCTGCCCCGCCAGATCATCTACGGTGGCCAGGGGAAGATATACCACGATTGTAGTAATTGTGGAAGCGATGATTGACATGGTTACCGCCCTGGTTCCCCGCAGCGCCGCTTCCTTATAGTCCTCATGCGTATCCCTGGCCCTGAAGCAGCTTTCAATCACGACGATGGAGTTATCCACGATCATACCGATGGCGATTACAAGGGATCCCATGGTAACGATATTCATGGAATAGCCCATCATGCTCATGAGAATCAGCGTGGCCAGCAGGGAAATGGGCATGGAGCTTCCCACGATAAGGCTGGCTTTGAAATCCCCGAAAAAGATGAACAGCACCGCCATGGAAATCAGGACGCCCGCAATCAGTGTTTTTCCCACCGACCAGAGGGAGGAGGTAATGATATCGCTGGAATTGTATTCCACGCTTATTTCGATTCCCGGATTTTTTTCCGAATATTCCGCAATCAGCTTTTCAATTTTCTGCGTTACCTGCACCACGCTGGCGCTCTGTTTTTTCTGGATGGAAATACTGATATTTTCCATGCCATCGCTTTTACTGATGGAATCTGCCTTTTCCTGTGCCATGGAAACCTCAGCCACATCGGAAAGATGGACCACGCTTCCGGCCGCGGTGATAATCGGCACCTGCTCCAGCTTCTGCACAGTATTAAATTCCATGGCCGCGCTGACGGAAATGTCCTGGCTGCCCTGCTTCACGCTGCCCGCGGGCACGGTAAAGTCCGCCGCCGACAGATAGTTGGCAACCGCCGCCATATTCAGGCCGTATTGCTTGAGCATATCTTCTTTTAAAAGAACCCTGATGTATTCCTGGCTGCCGCCGGAAACATCCACCTGGGCCACATTGGTGATGGATTCCAGATCCGGTATAAACGTATCCTCCAGGGTTTTGCGCAAATCCTGCTCCCCCTGCGCGCGGGCAGAAAGGATCATGTCCGCGGACTGTGACATATTCAGTTCGATGACAACAGGGGAGGAGGCGTCCTCCGGCAGCTGCAGGCTGGCCGTATCCAGCGCAGTACGCAGATCCGCATAGCATTCGTCAATATCCACGCCGTATTCATAGGTAAACATGACCATGGACAGATTTTCCGAGGACTGTGAGGTTACGGAATCAATGCCGCTCAGGGTGGAGCCGGAATCCTCCACCACCTTGGTCACCAGTTCGTCCACGCTCTCCGGATCCGCGCCAGGGTAGGTAGTCATTACGATGAGCATGGGCATATCCATGTCCGGCGTCAGCTGCATCTTAAAGCCCGGTATGGAGCCCAGGCCGAAAACGGCCAGGGACAATATGATAAGAATCACGGAAACCGGGCGCTTCAGCGCTAATTTTGTGAGATTCATTCCGCGTCCTCCCCTTCAACCAGACGCACCTTCGCACCATCCGTCAGCTGGGAAGACCAGGTATGTATGACTATGCTGTCCGCGGCAAGACCGCCTGTTATTTCTATTTTATCTTCATTATACAGGCCGGTTTCCACAGGTGTCTTAACGGCGATCCCGTCCTCCACGCAGTACACATAGGCCTGCTCCGCTTCATAATATACCGCGTCATAGGGAAGCAGCAGCGCATCGTTTGTCCGGTAAGTGTCGGCTGTGATTTTTACCGTTACGCCATTGGAAAGCTGTGTGTTTTCCGTGGCGGCCTTGATTTCAAACAATCCGGTCCTGGAGTCAACTGACTGGCCGATCTGGGTAATGCCTGCCGTAAAGGTCTCGCCGTTCCTTTCCAGTGTAATTGTTTCTCCTGCGGTGAGCTGGTTTTTCACCGCTTCGCTCACATAAAAGGTAACTGTCATGGAATCCTTGTTGGATATGACATAAACCGGATTACCGGCGCTTACCATACCGAATTCATCCACATTTTTCTGCTCAATCACCCCGGAGATAGGGGCCGTCAGCGTATAGTTTTCCAACTGCATCATGGCGCTCTGGATCCCCACATCGGAGGAAGCGATCTGGTTCTGCAGGGCCGCTGCCGTATCCTGGTACGCCTGCCCGTTCTGGATGCCATACTGTACCTGGGCATCCTTCAGGTTTTCCTCGTAAAAATCAATGGTATCGCCGGTGGTTGACCGGGAGGTCTCCGCAGAATCAATGCTGCTGTCAATGGAGGAAATATTGCTTTCCAGGGAGGATGCCTGGGTTTTCATGGAAGCAATCTGGGAAGCATAGGTTGACAGGCTGCTGTCCAGGCGGCCTTCCCCGATGTCCGCCGCTGAATAGCCTGCGGATCTGAATTTATTTACCGCCTCTAACTTACCTTCATAGATTGCTTTATCCTTTACATATTCTTCGTAGCTTTTCTTTTTGGTTCCGTCCTGATTATCTATCTGAAGAATTACAATATCACTGTTATTTCCAATTCCCGCAACCGCCTGCATGATTTCCGGTTCATCGTTCCCGCGGCCGTGTCTGCCGCCCTTTCCGATACCGGCTGTCAGGGAATTGCCTGTCCGGAAGGAGATCTGTGCAGCTGCGGCTGTCTGTGCCGATCTGTTATCATATTGGTTTTCATGGTCGGAGATTTTCCGTACGGCTCCGTTATCCCCTGCCCTGCTCTGCAGTTCGCTGCTTTGGGTTGATTCGTTATGGCTGCTCTTTTCAGCCCCGCTCTGGGACGCAGAAGTGGATTCCTGAGATTGGGCTTCCTGGGCGGAAGGGCCCTGGGCAGAGGAATCCTGGGAAGAGGAATTCTGGGAGGAAGAACCTTGTGAGGAAGAATCCTGGGAAGCAGAGCCCTGTGTGGAAGAATCCTCGGAAGCAGAGCCCTGGCCGCCGCCGTCCGTTCCCTGATGCTCTTCTTCCGAAGGCGTCTTATCCGGGCTGCCCTGGGAATCAGGGTCCTTGCCGCCATTCTCCTGGGATCCTCCTTCAGATGCTGAACCTCCATTGCTTTCTTCACCGCTTCCGTTGGTCTTGTCCGTGTTTTCATCCGGCTTCGTGCCATCCGATGGATTTATATTGGAATCGGGATTCTGGCCAGAATCCGGCTTATTATCCGGATCGGGATTTGGATCAGGATTCACGTCCGGCTTAGTCTCTCCGCCTTCACCAGGTTCGGTATAATAAAGCTCCTTCCAGTTTGGCTCCGGATCAGTCACCCATCTCCAGACGCCGTTGGCGTCCTGATAGACGAACTGCTTGGCCGTCACCGCCATGCTCTTCATGCTCTTATAATTTTCTTCCATATCACCGATGCTGTCGTTGATTTTATTCAGAGCACTCTTCATATCCTCTTTTTTCTGCTGGGTATCCGCAATGGAGGTTCCGGCAGAATCATACTGCTTTTTCGCCATATCAATCTGATACTGGATATTTTTAAGATTGCTCTCCATGGACAGATTGCTCATGACCTGGCTGGAACCCAGGGTACGCTGTGCGGACAGCTCCGCGCCCTCCTTCGTCAGCTTTGCCGATTCCAGCTGAAGCCTTGCTGCCTCATCATCAATCTGCAGCAGCACATCCCCCGCCTGTACATGGTCGCCCACTTCAAAATTGACCGCCGCCACCTCGCCTGAAACAAGCGGTATGATACTGACCTGTTCCTGGGGACTTACCGTCCCGATAAAAGTGCTGGAAACTGCCAGGCTGCCTGTTTCCGGCGCCGATGCTTCCACGGCAAGGGCCGTATCCGCCGCCTCCGTTTCCTCCGTACCGGCCGTATCCGCACTGCCTGCGCAGCCTCCCAGCGTCATCACAGCCGCCATCAGGACTGCAAGGCTCCTCATACGGTTCTCTTTTTTCATAATAACACCTCATTTTATTTATTTCCTGATCCCGCATCACCGGCATAAGCTTCGCACATGCCGGCCCTGGCGTTCCTCCCTGCAGGAATCCATTCCAGCGCCGAAATGTGCGAAGCTCATGTTACTTAGCAATGCTAACCATTTTCAATCCCATTCTAACTTTCATATTATTATAAGTCAATTAAAAAACTATAAAATAAGTCCGGGAGGGAGGCCCATCCGCCCCGGTGAAACCATAACTGTATGGCTGCTTTGCATTACAGGGGGGTGCGTGTTATACTGTTGTTGGAAAAATAAAGTAATTGGTGTGAGTAAAACTGCTGAATGCAAGAAGAGGTTGTTATGGCGGATGTGAATGTATTTCCTTTTGAGTTGATTAATAAATTTCATCGTTTTAAGCTGAGTGCGCTTCCTATGCCGCTGCCGGAAAGTGAGCTGATTACTCTGTATACCATCCGGGACGCCAATCAGTATGATGGGGTGGAGAATACGCTTATTTCGGGGCTTGCGGAGAAGCTTCATGTTTCGGTTCCCACGATTTCACGGTGTTTAAGCAGGCTGGAGGAGAAGGGGCTGGTGCAAAAAAGCAGCCAGACAAACGATCGCCGTAATACGTACGTCTGTCTGACTGAAGAGGGGCTTGCAATCTATGAGGAGTCCTTCCGGACCCTTTCTTCTTTTGTGGAGCGCGCCCTTTCCCGGATTGACGGGGAGGAGCTGAACCAGTTTTTTGCTACCTTTGATAAAATTTATGATGCACTGGCCCAGGAATACAATGCTTTGGGTAAAAAATAGGTTTTCCTGCGGGAGCTTCGGTCAGCGAAGCTCTTTGGCGCATTCTTTATAGTAATGTCTGCCGTTGGCGCTGGTTTCATACTCTGCCATCCGGTCCAGCGCCTCCGCTTTCAGGCGCCGCGTTTCTTTGTCCGCATCATCGTTTGTCAGCAGCAAATCGCACAGCTCCAGGCACCATTGGTATTCCTGCGCCTCAAATGCTTCCGCTGCGGCCCGGAACACTTTCAGTTTCCCGCCGATCAGGGCAGTCATTTTTTCAGTGTACTTTTTGGGCGCAAGCGGGTGAAGGTGTGTGGGATTTCCGTCAAACCAGCCTAAATAGGCCGTATAAACCGCTCTTACCGTCCATTCCACACAGCCGTAAAATTCTCCCAGATACGGAAGGACAGCATATTGTTCAGGCAGCCGTATTTCTGCAGCCAGCTCTTCCTGGCTTTTTCCCTCATTCATCCCTTCCAGGGTCTTTGTAAGAATGTAATTTATGACGTCTCTGAAATTTCCAAGCACTTCCCTGATGTTATCGTTTCCATAGATTACTGCGGTGTGTCCTGGCAGAAGGTAATCCGCAGGATAGGCAAGCAAGGCGTCTATGCTTTTCCTCCAGGCCGATAGGTCGCGGTACTGTCCGCCCCGGATGGCGTAAAAGTTGGGAAAACAGCCATAGTAATTGTCACCGCAGCACAGAACCCTTTTCTGCGGAAGCCACACGCATATCTGATCATCCGTTTCCCCCGGAAGTCTGGCCATTTCCAGTGAAATGCCGTCTATTTCACGGCTCACGCTGTCCTCCTGATAAACCGTTGACGGCGCGGTAAAGGCGCGGTGCTCCCCATATACGACTCCCTCGCGCCGGCCGATTCCCTGGGAAATATTTTCTTCGTCCGTAAGCGTATAACCGAACTGCCTGCTTCCCCGTCTGTTCTGAATCTGCTGCAGCAATTCCGAGCCCTCCAGGGCCGGTGTTTTCGGTGCGAAGGCAATAATCTCCGGATCGCTTCCCAGAAAAGCGCCTGCGCCGCCCCGGTGATCGGGATGGGAATGGGTGAAAATTACCGTTTTCACTTCTTTTCCCGTTTTTTCCCGGATAAAATGAAGCAGTTTTTCTCCCCTTTCCAGCGTATCCAGGGTATCGATCAGGATCACCCCTGTATTTCCTTCCAGTACTACCGCGTTGCTGTGTCCCAGACCCGATACGTGCCACACGCCCTCCGTCACCTGGGTAAAGGCTTCCTGAAAATTCCTGTCCGTAAAATCCTGAAGCTGAAGGCTTCCGTTCTCTGTAAGCATATGTGTGCCTCCTTCTTTGAAACAGTTTAAATAAATATCTTTTTATAAAAACTGATTTATCAGGTCCGCCTTCTATGCAAAAAAATCTTCCGCTTCGCAGGCTGGCCGGCTGCTGTTCTATACATATACTATCACAAAGCGCCGGCCGCGTCCACGCTCCGGGCAATCCCGCCTTCTTCCTCCGTCCCCGGCCTATCGCCGCTTTGCCGGACGAAAATGCGGAAGCTGTTGCCATTTTCCCCGTAGTTGTCTATCGATACATAGCCTCCCTGATCACTGATGATTTTCCGGGTCAGAAACAGGCCCAGCCCCACGCCCTCCTGCAGCATGGCGGCCTGCTTTCCCCGGTAGAACCGTTGGAAAACAGTATTTCTTTCCGCTTCCGGTATCCTGTTTCCCTCACTGCATACCTCAATACAGGCGTATAGCTCACAGGCGCTCATGCGTACCAGGATATCACTGCCCTGCGCACCGTATTTTACCGCATTGTCCAGCAGGTTAAAAACAGCCTCCAGCGTCCATTTCCCGTCCACGCAGACGCGGAGGCCCCGGTCTCCCTCCAGGCGGATTTCCCTGCCCTTTGCCTCCGCCCTGGGTGACGCCTGATCTGCCGCCTCCAAAATAATCGGGAGCAGCTCCTGTTCCACTGGCGTAAGCGTAATGATATCCGTTTCCAGCCTTGCCGCCTTTTCAAAGCCTTCCCCAAACCAGCCGAGCTTTTCCGCCTGCCTGGATATATTGAACAGGAAATGACTCTTATTTTCCGCGCTCAGATCCGGCATCTGCAGGAAATCACAATACATACGTATATTGGTAAGCGGCGTGTTCATCTGATGCACCAAATCCGCTACCAGGCCGCTTAACTGGTTTTTTAACGCCAGCTCCTGTTCCTCATGGGCCTTCATAATGTCATACAGCTTGTAAATCTGGGTCTGCAGCTTCCCCGTCACAGTATCCTCCTGGGGAAAAAATGCCGCCGCCCCGTCACTTTCGGGAATACCGTCAATCAGGCGCTGCACGCAATCGGAAGCCGTATGCAGGGCCCGGTTCACACAGACGGAAAGCCAGGCAAAGCCGCTGTAAACCACAGTGCATTCCGCCAGGCAGTAGAAAATACCCCACCACAGCGCGCCGGAGGGCGCCGTCAAAAGCAAAAACAAAAAAAGACAGGACAGCACCGCCTGCCCTGCCAGAATCCTTTTTATATTCAGGTCGATGCCTTCTGTTTTCCATGCGCCTTCCCTGATATCCCGTTTTTTCATTCTTCCTCCCATTTGTACCCAATTCCAAACACCGTTTTTATCCGCTCCGGTTTTCCCGGCTCCTTTTCAATTTTTTCCCGGAGCCGCCTGATATTCACCGCAAGCGCTTTGTCATCCACATAATTTTCCTGCACATCCCAAACCCGGGCAAGCAGCATTTCCCGGGTGAGCACCCGCCTTCTGTTGTGCAGGAACACCTCTAAAAGACGCATTTCCGTCGGGGTGAGCGGGATGCTTTTTTCACCGATTTTCAACTCTTTCCCGTCAAAATCATAGCACAGATCGCCGTTATAATAGAAGCGGCCGTCCCGGCACAGGCTCCGGTTCAGCACGGCCTGTATCCTGCGCACAAGCAGCGGCACGGAAAAGGGCTTGGTAATATAATCATCCGCTCCGGCATCGAAGCCCGCAATCATATCGCCTTCCGTATTTCTTGCCGTCAGGAAAATCACAGGCACCAGGTTGCTTTCCCGCAGCCCGGGAAGGAATTCCCTGCTGTCCCCGTCCGGAAGGCTCACATCCAGCACCACCAGATCCACTGGCTGCCCCAGCTGTTCCTTCATCCCGGCCAGACTGCCGGCGCCGCGTACCTGATGTCCTTCCCTGGCAAGGGCAAACAGGATCCCTTCCCTCAATATTTCATCATCCTCTACCACAAGTATCCGGGCCATCTTTTCTCCTTAACTGCCTGTCCGCCGCTTCCTGGTTCCGCCATTTCCGCTTTGCACAGCCTGAGCAACCGCCTTTTATTCCGCTTCCCGCAGCCTTTCCACCACCGGCCTGCGTGTGAGGAAACGCGTCAGCAGCAACGCAACGGAAAGGGATACGCCGCACATTACCGCCAGGAGTATCCCGCAGCCTGCCGCAAAAATACCGGCGGAAAAACCGGAAAAGAACAATATCGCTTTCCCCAGCACCCGGCAGAAAAATACGCCCAGCGGTATGGCCGCCAGGACGCTGATGCCGCTGAGCAACAGCCCTTCCCGGCCTATCATGGAGCACATCTGCTTCTTTGTCATCCCCACGGACTGCATTGCCGCAAATTCCAGTTTTCTTGACAGCACGCCGGTCACCAGCGTGTTAACCACATTACAGATCCCTATTATGCCAAACACCCCGGCAAGAAACAGGCCGATGAGAATCATGGACGCCTTCTCCTTCCTCTGTGCTTGTCTTCGCTCCACCCGGGATTCTATGGAAAGCTGGAAATTAAAGCTGTTTCGTACAATTTCCTCCACCTGTTCATATTCCTCATGCGTCAGCTCCTGAACGCCATTCGCCTGAATTACGGTAATCATATCCGCATACCCGGAATAAATCTCCCGAAAGGCTCCGTCTGGGAATGTCAGCGACGCCTTGGCTACAAGCCCGGTTCCAAACGGATTAATTCTTTCCACCACCGCAAGCACCTCCGCCTCATGCTCCACATATGCTCCTGTATCCGGATCCAGAATCGAAAGATGCAGAACCTGCCCCGCATGAATATTCCCGGCCGCCCGGCCGCTCTGATACGTTCCCTGATTATAAATCACATATTTGCCAGAAGCAAATTTCTCCGCATCAAGGCTCCCCTCCAGCACACGTACATTCTCTTCTTCCAGGTACAGCTGATCTGCAGGAAGTCCCCACAAATCAAGCAGGATATCCCCATTATCCGCCTGGTTCATCCATCCGGTTCCCGTCTGTAAACAACGGGCAACTTCTTCCTTTAACTCATCCGTCAACCGAAGCTGTGCATATCCCGCTTCGCAGCCCCCCAGGATTCCCCTTTCATGTCTTCTCGCCTGATAATATATGGAAGTCTCGGCAATAAAAGGAAGCTTTTCAATTTCCTCCACCATGGATTGTCTGATAGGCTGATAAGGTTCCTCATTGTCCCACTCCATAGCATCCTGAGATATTCTTATATCCGCAGTATGGTAGCGATCCACCATATTTTCCACATTGTATCCCAATGTGAGGGTAAATACAACCAGGAAAATAATACCGCTCAGCATAAAGGATACGGCTGACCAGACTTTTTTCTTCTTTTCATTCCGCTCCCGGTATCTGGCCGCCTCCACCGGAGAAATCCGCATGGCCAGGCGATAGGATTTTCTGCTGCTGATATATACCGTCAGGGCGGAGAAGAAAACAGCGGAAATAAAAAACAGAGGATTCAGCGAAGGTTTATAAAAAGCAGAATAATTTGTCCTTGCAAGTACGGCCGGAGATACCGCAAGCCCAACCAGATAGCCCAGAACCAGCCCTGCCCCGATTCCTGCTGCCGACAGCCTCAATACCTGCCAGGTAAGCAGGGTACGGATCTGTTTTGCCGTTGTCCCTATTGTCTTAAGCATGCCAAAAAAGCGGATATCATTCACAATGGAGATATAAAAGATATTATAAATAAGAAGATACCCGCAAAACATCACCACAAACACGAACAGGAGCACTGCCACAAGATAAAGAATGGTAAAACCGTTATCCATCTTATACTCAACGCCTGATGCTCCCACCAAAGCGGCAATATCATACAGCTCTCCTGCAATTGTATCCTTGATCCGGCCGTCTTTGAATTTTACATAGACTGTTGCAGGTTCCTGCTCCATCTGAGGCACCTTCTGCTCCAGAAAAGCCTGCGAGGTATAGATTTCTTCATAAATAGAGGCCAATCCCTCCAAAGGCGAGGTTACGATTCCTGAAACGGTTACCGGGATTTCTTTTTCCACCTGCTGCCCGTTTTCCTGTACCACAGGATGAAGCACCATCCGGTCTCCCGTATGGATATTGCCTCCCAAGCGCTGCACCATGGTATCCGAAATGGCTATTTCATCCGGTTTTTCGGGGAAATTCCCCTCCACCAGGCTTACCTTGTTCCTTGTATAAAATTCCTGCTGGGGAACCAGAAGCGCCGTTTTAACCCCTGCCATTTCCCGGTTATGGATGCTTCCCACATTGCAGGGCCGCACATAGGCCGCCCACTCAACCTGAGGCATATCCCTGATTTCCTCATATTTTTCTACATCTGTAATAATACCGCCGTCAGCCAATGGCCCGGGAGTAAGATCCGTGCCCAGGTTTATCGCATTATAGAAGCTGATTCCCGCTGTGCAAATCGTTGTAATCAGCAACGTGGTCACCGCAATTCCCAGAACGGCCGTCAGATTGCGCTGCCTGTGGGACTTCATGCTCTCTCTAGCTATCTCTCTTATCACTTCTTTGTTGGAGTTTTCAAACATCCTTATACCTCCCGCTTATCACAGGCCTGCCTGCTGCATGAATCAGTCTTTTAAAAGGAACCTTCAAGTCTGCTTCCTCCCACAATTTTTCCATCTTCAATATGTATGATTCTGTCCGCCAGCTGGGCCACTGCTTCGTTATGAGTGATCATGACAATCGTCTGATGAAACTGTGTACTTGTCATTTTTAAAAGTCCCATTACCTCCGCGCTTGTGCGGGAGTCTAGGTTTCCGGTAGGCTCATCCGCCAGAATCAAAGCCGGCTTACTGGCCAAAGCCCGTGCAATGGCAACTCTCTGCTGCTGCCCGCCGGAGAGCTGGTTGGGAAACGCCTTCCTTTTTTCAGCAATTCCCAGCGAGGAAACTATGGAGGTGATATAATTTTCATCCACTTTGTTTCCGTCCAGGCGGATAGGGAGGGTAATATTCTTCTCCGTATTCAGCACGGATACCAGATTATAATTTTGAAAAATAAAGCCGATTTTTCTCCTGCGGAAAATCGTCAGTTCCTCATCCTTCATCCCCGTAATATCCTGTCCGTCAACGATCACTTTTCCTTCGTCCGCGTAATCCAGTCCCCCAATCAGGTTGAGCAGCGTGGTTTTTCCCGAACCGGAAGTTCCCACCACTGCCACAAATTCCCCTCTCTGTACGGAAAAACTGATATGATCCACCGCCTTAACCAGATTTTCTCCGCTTCCATAATATTTTACCAGGCCTTCCGCTCTTAATATTTCCATTTACTTTCTGTCCTTTCCCTCCATCTGGTGTCTTTACTGATGTTTGCCGCAGTCCGGAATTCATCTGAACTGTAAACTGTGATTAATATATCCTCAGAATCTGAATATATGTTTTAAAGTAACTGTTCAGTACCCCTCACAGTTACTGCTAAAATCCATCCTAAATCGCCTTTGGCGATGGATTTTAGCACTCCTGA
>PPYE01511426.1_pt1 | contig 25431 bp, 13 predicted proteins | sample 1559881 | NCBI WGS metagenome assembly PPYE01 (sample SAMN08240022, study PRJNA423297) | Human gut metagenome, whole genome shotgun sequencing project. | reverse complement strand
TATGAATTAATCTCTTATCATTTTGTGATAATAATCGGCTTGCAAAAGTACGGCTTTTCTTTGAATTGGCAAACTATTTCTTCCTTTTTTTGGATTTATCCGGTTGAATAACAAGGTAAACAGAAACTGTTTGGGATGCTTTCCTCACTATTTTGATCATTTATTTTGGTCTTCAACCGTCTTCTCAAGCCAAAGCTTTCCATACTATTTTCACCTTGTTATATATAAAGAGTATGAAATTCGCAACATCCCGGGACAAAAACGAAGTTTTTTTGAATAAAATCTAAACCCGCATATCTGTTTTTATAAGGAACAAAAGACATAAACCAATCGCTAAATAGAAGAATAACGGTAATTTAGCAGCAGATTTTCCAAGCTTATAATTAACGCTAATTTAACCATAGAAACATGAGAAAAATTTTATTTCTAATCGCAGGTATTGGTCTTTCATTCACACTGCACGCACAACAAGATAATTTTGCAACCAAGGATCATGGTTTTGTACATAGTGCATCCAAGCAATATGAATGGCCTACCGATCCGGATGTACTAAAGAAACTGGATGAATGGCAAGACCGCAAGTTCGGAATTATGTTCCATTGGGGAGTCTACTCCGTCCCCGGCATTTCGGAGTCATGGGCACTTTGCTCTGAAGACAGATTTACGGCACGACGCAAAAGAATTCGTCCGGGTGTCCATTATGGAGAGTTTAAGAAATGGTACTGGGATTTGGCTAATTCATTCAATCCTATTCAGTTCAATCCCTCTGAATGGGCAAGCATCATGAAAGACGCAGGTTTCAAATATCTTATTTTTACGACCAAACATCATGACGGCTTCTGTATGTTCGACTCCCAATATACCGATTACAGCATAGCTAAAGGCCCTTATAAAAACGGAAAGTATAGTAATGTTGCTTACCATCTGTTTGACGCATTCAGACAACAAGGATTTATGATCGGTGCTTATTTTTCAAAACCGGATTGGCATTGTGAAGACTACTGGGATCCATACCTTTCTACTCCAACACGTAATCCGAACTACGACATCAAAAAGAATCCCGAGAAATGGGCCAAATTTCAACAATATACAGCCAATCAGATTGATGAGTTAATGTCCAACTACGGTAGCATGGACATCTTATGGCTTGATGGTGGCTGGGTAAAAAAGCCTCAACAAGATATCAAACTGGATGAAATAGTGGACAATGCCCGCCAGAAACAACCCGGACTGATTGTGGTAGACAGAACCATTCCCGGACGAAATGAGAATTATCAGACTCCTGAACTAACTATTCCAAAAAACCAATTAAACTATCCTTGGGAGAGTAATATCACTATCAGTAACAGTTGGGGATGGAATCCAAGACCGAAACTAAAATCTGCGGAATGGGTTATCAACACTTTGGCTGAAATAACTGCTAAAGGCGGATGTTTCGCTCTTAACGTAGGTCCTACAGGTGAAGGCGTCATAGAAGAAAAGGTCATAAAACGCTTAAAGACGGTGGGAGAATGGCTAAAGAAAAACGGTACTGCTATTTATGCCACACGAACCACCCCCAATTACAACAGCGGGAATGTGTGGTTCACGGCTAACAAAGATAAAAAGACATTGTATGCCATCTATGCCCTACCGGAAGGAGAAGAACTTCCATCGACCATCGAATGGGAAGGAAATGAACCGGCCGGAAAAATAACACTGCTACAGAATGGTAAACAAGTGAAATATATTTGCAAGAATGGCAAGGTAATTATCACTTTGCCTGTGGGACTGAAAAAAGAAGCATTAGCATTCAGTTTCAAGCTGAAACAGCAATAGACAATTATATATAATAGAAATCTAAAGACTTTTGTACGATTTTAAAAGCCACATATCTGTTTTCAAATGAAGTAAGGACAATAGGGAATATCCCTCAGAATAAAAGCCCGTATTTTTGCTACAGATTATTAACTCAGAAAAACAACAAATAGAATTGATATGAAAAACATTCAAAAACTTTTCTTTCTTGGAATTTGCCTCTGCACTGCCTTGACAATTCAAGCTCAAAGCCAAACTGTGACCGGCAAGGTCGTAGATTCAGAAGGCCTTGAGGTGATAGGTGCTAATATTACTATTAAAGGCACTCCCGGCATTGGTGCAATCAGCGACTTAAACGGGAATTACAGTCTGAAAGTGAGCAACGCCGCAAGAGATATCCTCGTGTTCTCATTTATCGGAATGAAAACGCAGGAAATTCCTATTAAAGGAAAAACAACGATTAATGCTACTTTGCAGAGTGACGCCAAAGCCTTGGATGAAGTTGTCGTCATCGGTTATGGTACAAGCAAACGTAGCGACCTGACGGGATCTGTGGTTTCTGTAAAGAGTGAAGATTTGATGAAAACTCCGACTTCCGACCTGACACAAGCATTGGCAGGTCGCGTAGCCGGTGTGCAAGTCAATCAAAGTGAAGGTGCTCCCGGTTCCACGATATCCATACGCGTACGCGGTGGTATCTCAATTACCCAAAGCAACGAGCCGCTTTACATTATTGACGGTTTCCCCAGTGAAGATGGCATGGCAAGCCTTGATCCGGGGGAAGTAGAGACAATGGATATCTTAAAGGATGCTTCGGCTACAGCTATCTACGGTGCAAGAGGCGCCAATGGGGTAGTCGTGATTACCACCAAAAAAGGAGGCACAAGCGGTAGTAAAATGTCCGTCAACTTCGAGAGTTATGTGGGTTTCAAAAAACTGGCAAGCAAACTGCCTGTGCTATCGACCAAAGAATTTGTATTGCTGGATTACGAACGCGGTATACAGTTCAACGGAGAAAATGGCGTCCGCAATTTTCAATCCACCTACGGTTCATTCCTGGAAATCGACGAGAACTATGCCAATCGTCCCGGCATCGACTGGCAAGAAGAAGCATTAGGAAGAACGGCAACGTCCCAAAATTACAGGGTGCGCATTTCCGGAGGAAGCAAGGAATTAAAATACTCACTTGGCTACAGCTACTTTAAAGATATGGGCGCTATGGTATATAGCGGTAATGACAAGCACAATATTTCATTCAGCCTGTCTCATCAACCGTCCAAACGCATCCAAATCAATGCACGCGTCAATTATGACCAAAGTAAGATTTACGGTATGGGAACTTCCGACCAAAACACGCGATTCAATAAGATGGAACATATTCTTCAATATCGCCCTACCATTGGCATTCATGGCAACGACAGTGATTTATTGTTGTATGGAGACAATATTGAAGACGACAATTCTTCCCCCGTACAAAGCCCATTGATTTCAGCTTCCCAAGAGACGAAAGACAGGCAGATACGTACATTTCAGGCAAACGGAGGACTAACGTTCAATTTTACGAAAAATTTCAGCTTCCGCAATAGTACGGGTATGCGTTACCAAACAAGCCGGAATGATACATTCTTTGGTGAAAAGTCTATTACCGGAAAACGTACCAGTATCAACGGTAATATCCAATACGCAGAAAACAGTAGTTTCCAGACATCTAACGTACTAAATTATGAGTTCAAGAAAAAGAAGCACAAATTAGTCGCCATGCTGGGACAAGAGTGGATATCACGCTGGACACGAAACATGAGAGCGACCGCCACCAATTTCCCCAACAATGACATTGGCTTGAACGACATGGGTCTTGGAACGCCCAGTGAAATCACCTCCAACGTAAATTATGATGATAAACTGCTCTCATTCTTCACCCGTTTCAATTACAACTTTACAGATAAATATCTATTAACGGCCACCTTACGTGCCGACGGTTCTTCCAAATTCAGCAGTGAACACAAATGGGGATTCTTTCCGTCTGTCTCGGCGGCATGGCGTCTCGGAGAAGAAAAATTCATCAAGAACCTGAATGTTTTTTCTGATTTAAAGCTGCGTGTCGGATATGGAATGTCCGGAAATAACCGTATTGCAAGCTATGCTTCCCTGGAATTGCTCAATTCTGTGAGGTACCCCAACGGAGAGAATATTGTTCCCGGCTACGTTCCTTCGGGCATTCCCAATGAACTGCTCCAATGGGAGTCAAACAATACACTGAACATAGGTCTTGACTTAGGTTTCTTCGACCAAAGGCTGACCATCTCACCTGAATTTTACGTCAATCAAAGTAAAGACTTGTTGTTGAACTCCAAAATACCGAGTTCATCTGGACATAGCACCATGCTACGTAACATAGGAAAGACAGAGAATATCGGAGTCGATTTGACAATCAGCTCAATTAATATACAGAATAAAAACTTTACCTGGACTACCAACCTCAATCTCTCGCACAATGAGAATAAGATCAAAGCACTGTCCGGTGAAAGTTATTTCCTGGAAGAAGCCAAATTCGGTTACAACCAAAAGACCCATAAAATCGAAGTAGGGAAACCTATCGGACAATTCTATGGTTACAAAACACTCGGTCTTTATCAAGTGGAAGATTTTGATTACGATGCAAATGCCGAAACTTATACCCTCAAGAAAGATGTCCCTTACAGAGGGAGCCGAAACTCGATACAACCGGGTATGTGGAAATTTGCGGACTTAGACGGCAATAGCGTTATAGATGAAAATGACATGACCGTTATCGGAAATGCCACACCCTCTTTTTACGGCGGTTTGAACAACTCCTTCAAATATAAAGATTTCGACATGAGCATATTCTTCACATTCTCGTATGGAGGAGAAGTCATGAACGCAACCAAGCTGACCAATACCAAAGCAGGAAAGCCCATTTATAATGTGCTTGATGTAGCCAATAGCAATAACCGATGGATGACTATCAACAGCGAAGGAAGCATTATTACAGACCCGCAGGAACTTGCAGCGATGAACGCCGGAAAAACGGTAGCTGCCATTTACGACCTTGAACAGGGAGACAGCTACGTACATTCCTGGGCTATAGAAGACGCTTCTTATCTTCGCCTTAGCAACTTCACTATCGGATATACATTCCCCAGAAAGTGGTTGCGGAAAATATCCATTCAAAAGCTCCGCCTGTATGCCACAGGCAGCAACCTGTTTGTCTGGACACCGTATTCCGGTTTCGACCCCGAAGTATCTACCAAAGGATATAATCTGACGCCGGGCGTAGACTTCGGCGCTTATCCCCGCAGCCGTTCCTACGTGTTCGGACTAAGTATAACTTTCTAAAACCAACTCGTAAAATTCAGTAATATGGACAAGAGTAAAAACTTCTACATACTTTGCCTGCTCATCTGTAGCCTGGTAACCGTTTCCTGCCAGGATGCCCTGACCGAAGACCCGGATTCTTACTACCAAAAGAAAGAGTTCTTCACGGATAAATCGAAAGCTCAAATGGCTGTGGTCGGTGTTTACAGCATACTGCCAACGTTATATGGCGACCCGGAAATGGCATTTCCATGCTCCGACGACACTTATTATGCTTCCGGAGTCACTTCGGACAACGCCCGCCGGGACTTGACCCACTATGCTCTCAACCCGCAGAACCAGTACGTCAATTCCGTATGGACAGCAACCTATAAAGGCATTGACTATGCCAATTATACGATAGAAGGCATCGAAGGAATGGAAAATTACGAAAATGATTCCGACCTGCAGTCGATGGTCGCCGAAGCTAAGTTCCTACGGGCACTATACGCGTTCAACCTGATTCGCTACTGGGGAGATGTCCCCTTCAAAACAACTTATTCCAAGAACTACGAAGACGCCTACCAGCCACGAACAAATCGCGAAGATATTTACGAACAAGTGATCAGGGATTTGGATTTCGCCAAAACTCACCTCGAATGGGCGGATGCCGGTTCCTCGCCGGAAAAGGCGACGCAAGGAGCAGCTCGGGCATTGCTGATGCGTGTACTGTTACAGCGTGCCGGATACAGCCTGCAATTGGACGGCACAACCACCCGTCCTGACGATGAAAAGCGGAAAGCATATTTCACTGCCATCATCCGGGAATGGGAAGCATTTAAAGAAAGCGGGTATCATGACTTTTATACCGGAGGCTATACCGAACTGTTCAAAGGGTTTTCCGCAGGTGTCCTCAACTCGAAAGAAAGCCTGTTCGAAATCGCATTCCATACTCCTGACGGCAAAACCGGAGCCAAAGGATATTGGGGAACTTATAATGGCCCATCAGTTGCAGCTCCCAGCATATCCGTCACTGAAGCCGCCCAATTCATGGGACGAGCCAACGCCTTATTCCGCGTCATCCCTGAATGGAGAAGCTTTTTCGAAGATAAGGACGCCCGCCGTGATGTTATGGTATGTACTTACAAATATACATGGGACGCAACTCTCTATAATCACAAAAAAGTGGAAAACAAGAACGGCAAAGACTGGTATCCGGGCAAATGGCGCCGGGAATGGATGCCTATCGGATATAAAGACCCGAATCTTTCAAACGTAAACTTCTGCAACCTGCGCTACGCGGACGTCGTACTGATGGCAGCCGAAGCCTACAATGAGCTGGACAATACACCGGAAGCCTGGAACCTGTTGAACAGCGTTCGTAAACGTGCCGGAGCTACAGAAATAACGGCTGCCAATTACGCCTCTTTCTTCAAAGCTCCTAAAGTCTATAACCTGGATTTTATAAGCGACGGAGACGAAAAAGGAAAATTGCGCACTGCACTCTACTGGGAACGCGGACTGGAACTAGCCTTTGAAGGTCAACGGAAATACGACCTGATACGGTGGGGGATTCTTAAAGAAGCAATCACATTATTCAGCGAAAAGACCGTTGTCAATACGAGCAGCACTACGGCTTACCCTGCCGGAAAGAATTTCCAGAAAGGTAAACATGAACTATTCCCTATCCCGACAGATGAAATGCAGGTCAATTACCTGCTGGGAAATAAGAATAATCCTAATTACTAATCCAAATACGAAAACAAAAGGTATGAAAAAGATATTCAATACCGTACTACTCTGCTGTACAATGATACCGATGTCGCAAGCGCAGGAAAGCCCGGCAAGAATCAGGCTGACCAACACGACGCTTATGCATGAAATGCGCGCCACTCCTTCTCCCCTGGACAAAGCAACAGTCAGCGACCGTGCCGTATCTTTCCAATGGCCGTTGCGCACAGATATAGACACTTCCGAAGAAATTCTGGACGGCATGAAATCTACCAAGCGTAAGGTTGACAAATCTCGTTTGAAGTATCAGCTACGTTACTCGCAAGATGCTGCCCTAAAGAACGGAGTCACACAAGTTGAAACACAATGGCCGTTTTTCAATCCCGAAAAAGACCTGACACCCGGAGTATGGTACTGGCAATACGGATATGTAGAAAACGGACAGACAGCATGGTCTTCCCGGCTGCAATTTACAGTCAAGGCTAATCCCGATAAGTTCTGTCCCCCATCTCTGAAAGCCGCATTAAATAATCTGCCCAAAGACCATCCCCGTATATGGGTACAAAAGGACACATGGACCAGTTTCATAAAAAACAGCCAGGCAAAACCCGAATACAAATGGTATCTGGGCCGTGCCGATGAAGTGCTGAAAACGCCGATGAAATCAGTCAATGACATCCAGTCCCATCTTGCGGCAGGACTGGACAATGAAATGCAACGGAATGCCATGCTCACCCGTGAAAGCCGCCGGATTATCGACAAAGAGGAATCGAATGTCGAACTCCTGATACGCGCCTACTTGCTGACTCAAGACAAGCGGTACAGCAAGGAAGCCATGAACCGCATCACCGAAATGATTAGTTGGGACAAGAACCAGCATGTCATGGGAGACTTCAACGCAGCCACCATGCTTTCACTTTGCTCAATGGCGTATGACTCATTCTATGAACTACTGAATGATACACAAAAACAGGCCTTGTTGCAACAAATCAAGAAACGTGGCGAGGAGTTCTATAATAACTTCAATAACCGCCTGGAGAATCATATTGCCGACAATCATGTTTGGCAAATGACACTCCGTATCTTCACCTTTGCAGCATTCAGTGTATATGGAGATTTGCCCGAAGCTTCCACTTGGGTGGATTATTGCTACAACGTGTGGCTGGCCCGTTTCCCCGGTCTGAACAAAGACGGTGGCTGGCATAACGGTGATGCCTACTTTACCGTCAACACCCGCACGCTTATTGAAGTTCCCTACTTCTACAGCCAGCTGACAGGATTTGATTTTTTTAGCGACCCCTGGTATCAAGGTTCCATCATGTACACCATGTATCAGCAACCACCTTTTTCCAAGTCAGGCGGAAACGGCAGTGGACATCAAGGAACTTTAAAGCCCAATAATGTCCGTGTCAGCTACCTCGACGCACTGGCACGATTGACAAACAATAGTTATGCCGCCGATTGCGTACGCCGTGTCGTAGAAAAAGAGCCGGACCTATTCAGACGGGCGCTTACAATTAAGGCAGGCAGTCTGGCATGGTTCCGTCTACAATGCGACAAGCCGTTGCCCGAAGGTGCAGGACTGGACAGTCTGCCAATGGGATATGTATTCCCCGAAACAGGGCTTGCTTCATTCATGACTAACTGGAATAGTGTAGGCCGCAACGCCATGTTCAGCTTCCGCTCCAGCCCCTATGGTTCCACTTCTCATGCGATTGCCAATCAGAATGCGTTCAACACGTTCTACGGTGGTTCTTCATTGTTCTACAGCAGCGGGCATCATATCAGTTTCACAGACAAACACAGTGTTTATTGCCATCGTGCCACGCGTGCGCACAACACCATACTGGTAAACGGCATGGGACAACGCATCGGCACGGAAGGTTACGGCTGGATTCCGCGCTACTATGTAGGCGAAAAGATAGGATATGTATTAGGAGACGCTTCCAATGCCTATGGCAAGGTCATCTCTCCTCTTTGGCTGGAACGCGGCAAAGAGTCCGGACTGGAATATTCACCCCAAAACGGTTGGGATGAAAATCTCCTGAAAACATTCCGTCGGCACACCGTAACTTTAGGAAAGAGCGGAATTATCGTCATATATGATGAGTTGGAAGCCAAAGAACCGGTAACCTGGGACTATTTACTACATACAGTCATTAATCCTATGACTGTGACAAAAACAGACAAGTATGTACATATACAAGCCACAAACAAAAACGGTGTATCCGATGCCTACTTATTCTCCAGCAGCGCTCTAAAGACAGATACGACCAACCAGTTCTTCGTGCCTGCCGTCAATTGGTTGCGGGCAGACGCAAAAGGTAAATTTGCCCCCTACCCCAATCATTGGCACTTCAAGGCTACTTCCGAAAAGCAGAAAGTATACCGATTTGTCACTATCATCCATACGCACGCTTTGGCTAAACCCGCGCCTGCACCACAAATTCTACCCGACGGGCGTATAAAAGTGGGTAGCTGGATGATTAATGCCAATATTTCCGGCGAAGGTGCGCCCCGCTTCCTCATCCGTTCTACCCGGAAAGAAGAAGACGTGAACATAAACTATAAAGGAGGAACTACTGTGATACGTGAAGACGGTTATGAGACTACTTTAAGAGATAAATTCCCGGAACTTGAAATCTAAGACATCCCGAATAATATGAAAGCAAAAAGATATTTAACACTAGGATTTCTCCTGTTGGCGTGTTCCACTATGGATTTGACGGCGGGACTCCTCCGGGAAAGTAACCCGCAGGCTCCGCAAAACCCGCAGAATCCCCAAAAGCAAACCGGGAAACGCCCCCGGATACAAACCTCTGCCAGTGAAAAGGAAATTGTGTTCAAACCGACAGGAGAAAAAAGTGCGGCAGCAGCCAGTGCTTCTAAGCAACAAGCTGCCAAAGATGCGGGCAAACCATCAAAAGCAAAGGCTAAGGCGGGAACGGAAACCCGATCGAAAAAAGGAACGTCCCGCTATATAGCTATCAAAACCAATATCGCTTATGATGCAACGGCCATTCCGAATGCAGCTTTTGAAATACAATGCAACAGGCATATATCAGTCGAGCTTCCTGTAATGCTTAGTTTTTGGGACATCAGCCAAAAACACGCCATCCGTACTGTTGCCCTTCAACCCGAAGGACGGTGGTGGCTGAAGCAACCCGGAAACGGTCATTTCTTCGGTGTTCATGCACATACAGCCTGGTTTAATGTGAAATGGGACGAAGGCCGCTATCAAAGTACCGGCCGTCCCTTGCTAGGTGCGGGCATAAGCTACGGTTACAAACTTCCCCTGACCAAACATTGGGGAGCGGAATTTACGCTGGGAGCAGGATATGCCAACATGAAGTATAACACCTATTATAATATAGAAAATGGAGCCAAGCTTGATACTCATACCCGGAATTATTGGGGGATCACTCGTTTGGGACTGTCATTATCTTATCAATTTTAAGCCTGTCTGATTATGAAACAAAAGTATATATCCATCATCCGCATAGCAAGCTGTCTGTTATGGTTGCCGGCACTCCTGAACAGTTGTCTTTTTGAAGAACCGGAAATAACGGCAGACGGTGAAATCGGAGTAGACCCTACCGCAGTCAATGTGATGACTGACCTGACACTTGACATGTCATTCGCCCCTCTGGAACTGAATTACACCCGGGCGGCAACAGAAGACGGATTCTATTACCGCTTCAACATTGCAGCCTACGAGGGAAGTCAGGAAGTGACCCGTCAGGTCATTTACGAGCCAGTACGCCCCGAAGCGACAAGTATCAGCCTGCCAGTCTCGCTGAAATTGCATGCCCGCAAATACCAATTGGCAGTATGGGCGGACTATGTAAAGAAGTCCGGAGAAGCATACCAGCTATTTTATGATGCCGACAATATGGAACGCATCATACGAGCCGGTTCTTACAAAGGAAACTCCGATTACTATGACGCTTTCTTTGGAACCACCCGAATCGACCTGACTCCCTATCGGGAGCAATGGAATGTCAGAGTGCCCATTGACATCGAGATGGTACGTCCCTTGGCACGCTACGAACTGATAGCAACCGATGTCGGTAAATTCCTGCAGAAGATAAAGGATAAGGAAATCACCGGAAGCAGCTTTACCGTCACCGTCAGATATGGCTATTACCTGACCACCGGATTAAATGCATTGACCGGAAAAGTGAAGCACCCTCTGCAATACATGGAGTATAGCAAATCCCTGCCCCTCCCTGCCGAAGGCACGGAAGAATGCAGTGCCGGTTTCGATTATGTACTGGTAAACGGTGAAGGGTCTTTCGTTTCCCTTACCATCGAAGTTACCAATGATAAAAATAATGTAGTGGCGCGTTACAGGAACCTGAAAGTTCCTTACAAACAAAACCACCTCACAACCGTGCGGGGTAACTTTCTGACCGCCAATCCGGGCATAGACATTGATACGGATTTCGACGACGACATCATCGTTGATTTAGACAGATTACAATAATTATTAATATACACTTTAATCATTACCATTATGAAAAAGAACTTTATCTATTTAGTGATGACTGCATTCATGGGATTATTTGCAGCATGTAGCCAGGAAGAAGCACCAGGTTCACCGGACATTCAGAGCAAACGTGTCAGTATCTCCGCCCAGTTACCGACTGACGGAGTCAAAACACGCGCATTACCGTCAGCAGACGGTCACCAGTTACGTTGCATTCTTGAAATTTGGAGCAAGGGAGACAATCCCGAGTTAATGCACCGTGAAGAAAAAACGGAAACTGCCGCCGTAGACGGCAAGCTCTCTTTTGAATTTACGCTTGAGCAGGGCACTTACGACTTCCTGATGTGGGCGGATTTCGTCGAATCGGGTGTCGGTCTAGCAAACGGCCATTATACCGACAAATTCTATGATACGAACAGCCTCAAAAACATTACACTGAAGGATGCTTCCCTACTCTATAACACCGATGCCTGTGACGCATTCTTTGCCGCAGAAGAGTTCGTTAAAACGGAAGAATTACAAGCCTTCGACGCTACCTTAAAACGTCCGTTTGCCAAATTGGTTGTTTCGGAAAAGAATAAAGCCAACTTTGCGTTATGCAAGAAGGTGAGTGTCAGCCACAAAGTACCTCAAGGATTCAATGTGGCAGACGGAAGCGTTTCTACCAGCGAAGTGGAAGCGGCTTTGACGGACGTAGCCCCTCTCGGTGCAGGAGATACTGACTTGAAGTTGTTCTCTTATTATGTATTCGCAGCAACGGCAGACGACGCATTGGGAGAACTCAAATTGACTTTTAAAAACGATGAAGGCACAGAATTACGCTCTACCGCCATCCCTGCCGGCGTATCTGTAGTACGCAACCGCTGTACGCAAGCCAAAGGACATCTGGTAGCGGAAGCAACTGTAAACGGAAGCCTGGATGTTGACTTTAGTGAAGACTGGGAAAGCAATGAAGAAGATGTAGATCCCGTTGACCCCACACCGGAAATCAAGAAAGGAGATTTCTTTTATAGTGACGGAACATGGTCAACCGCATTGGACGGAAATAAGGCCTGTGTAGGTATTGTGTTTGCCGTAGGCACAGGCAATAAAGACAACATTAACAACTATGGCGGCAAACTGACTGATATCAAAGGATATGTAATGGCATTGAATAATACCAATAAGCTCAACCTATACCCCGAAGTATCTGCCTTGCCGGAACTGGGAGAACTCGGCACGGATGCTATCGATGCATATCTGGGTTATACATATACTGAATTGATGAAGAACAGAGCTGATTATGGGACAGATGCAAATTTCGCCATCGTAAAGAAAGTAACCGAAAGTTACGCGGACGTCAGCGGCACAAGCGGTTGGTATATCCCTTCTTACAAACAGATGGAGGACTTATTGGCAAGTTACTACGAAGCCGGTTCTCCGATAGCTGCCGCTTTAACCACATTGGGCGAACAAGCTACGGGTATGGAACAAGCAAACGAAAGTAGCGCTACCGCTTATATCACAAGCACAATCACCAGTGCCGGTAAAGTTACCCGTGCAGTTCTTACTCATGCCACTGATGTTACAGCAAGAAAAGAGGGTAATCCGAAAGACACCGGTTACGCCCGGCCTATATTCACGTTCTAAATTCTTTTAAAGTAAACAGCAAAAAGCGACCACCATAGAAAAGTCAGGATAAGCAAGGTTCCCCCACACCTTACTTATCCGAGCTTTTCCTCATTCATCTTTATTAGAAAACCCCAATCTTTTAGAAAACCACTCCTATGAAATCAAACCTCCGCTTTCGGCATATTATTTGCGTTCTCGCTTGTTCGTCTATTTTCGCCGCGTGCAGCAGTGACCCGCTTCCCTTGACGGACAGTAACGAGCCTCTTCCTTCGGAATCTCCCGATGCATGGCATGATAAAATCCGTGAACAACCCTATCCTAAAGCGGACAATGAAATCTATATCAACCCGGCACCCCTTATCGTCCCCCAGGAAATGATGACCGGCGACCAACTCCAATTCTCGCTCTCTCCAAAAGAAAATTTCCCGGATGCGGAAACAATCGTATCCGAGCCTAAACCTTGGTGTATGTTCAATCCGCACCAAACACTGAAAGCCGGTATTTGGTATTGGCGGTTCCGTTCCATCCAGTCAGGTACTCCACAATCCTGGAGCGCCACCTATTCATTTGAAATAAAAGAAGATACGCCCCAATTTACGACACCAGCCTTTGATGTTTTCTTTCGCAACATCTCCCGTACTCATCCACGCCTGTATTGCTTTTTTAATACTTATCTGGAACAGGCACGCGCTAACGCGCCCAAGCATCGCGAATACAAGGCGCTGATAAACCGTGCGGAAACTGCCGTAGCACACAATTACGCATCCTACGCCAATCCGTTCGAGTTCAACAGCACCGAAGTCATCAAGCCACATATAGATATGCTCTATCAAGCCTACCACCTGACTAAGACCACCAAATACCAGGACAAAATGATAGAAGTACTAAGACTTATGCTGCAACGTCTTCCGACTCTTACCGACCGGGAACTTTTCGCATCCAACTTCGGTTCTACCAACATCGCCATTATCTTTATCGAAATCTACGACATGGCTTTCGACAGGTTAAGCATAGACGAAAGAAACGCATCCGAAGAATTATTGATGCGCATCGCCCGCCATTACTACAAAATGTATTGCGGAATGGAAGAAAACCGTTTCTTCGACAATCATTTCTGGCAACACAATATGCGCATTCTTTTCCAGTCCGCCCTTGTCCTGTTTGACAAAGCCGCCTATACGGAGGAATGTTCCGAAATGCTCGAATATTACTATGAACTTTGGACAGCCCGCGCACCGGATGCCGGATACAACCGCAGCGGCCTTTGGAAAAATGGAGTCGGGTATTTCACCGCCAACGTTAAGACGCTTTTTTATATGCCGTCTCTGTTTTCTGCACTGACAGGCAGTAATTTCCTCGCCCATCCGTGGTATCAGAATGCCGGACAAGCACTCGTATATGCCTGGCCGCCTCAATCCAAAAGCACCAGTTTCGGTGATTCCAATGAAAAAGCAACGACTCCCGACCGGCAGCGGGTAGCTTTCGCCGACTTCCTGGCACGCGAAACCGGAGATGGGTATGCTTCCTGGTATGCCAGACAATGCGACGCGACGTTAGTCAACGATGTAGATATGCGCCTATACCGTATGATGAGCCCGAAGACTTATTCGGGCGATGATTTCCCGTCTTATTCTCCCAAACTGCTATGGTATAAGGATGCCGGAGAAGTAGCCATTCATTCCGACTTGCAACGTATAGAGAACAACCTGTCACTCTGTTTCCGTTCGAGCACGTTCGGTTCCAACAGCCATGCCGTCGCCGACCAGAACAGTTTTACCCTGCTCTATCAAGGCTGTGACGTGTTCCGCAATGGGGGTTATTATGTAGGGGCAGGCAACACTCCGTACAATCTTTTATGGTACCGGCATACACGCGGCCACAACAGCATTCTTGTAAACGGCATCGGACAGCCATACTCGCTCACCGGCTACGGACAGGTGTTAAGAGCTATGGGCGGTGACCACATAGCCTATTGTTCAGGCGACGCCTCCAAAGCCTACAATGGAATCAGTGAAGAAAAGTCATGGATTGAATTATTTGCAAGTGCCGGCATCACCCAAACGCCGGAAAATGGTTTTGGCAAAACTCCGTTGAAGAAATACAAGCGGCACATAGCGGTGCTCTATCCGCAGACCGTCCTCATCTATGACGAACTGGAAGCCAACGAGCCGGTGCGGTGGGAATGGTTGCTGCACAGCCCCACCCGATTCTCAATAGACAACACCCGCAAGAATTGGAGAACAGAAAGCGCAGAGAAAGAATTCTACGCCCAAGTGTCCCAATTCAGCGACATATCTTCAACCATTTCACAAACCGACCAGACCATTATACCTATAGCCGAAACGCCTGATCCTAAATATCCGGATTTATGGCACTTGACCAGCACTTTTGCGCAAAGTTCCCAAAACCGGATACTCACAATTATACAAATAAGCGGAAAGTCCGAAAAGACACCCGATGTCATCCGGCAAGGAAATACTTTCCACTGTGGAGACTGGAATATTACAGCGTCTCTTGCCCCGCAAGAAACAGCAGAACTCATCATCACCAACCGGACTAGCGAGGTGGTTTTCAGCTACTCACCTGACAACCCGGTTATTGAAGGAAGTGCTTATCTGCGCAAATATCCGTCTTCTTCCCTGCTCTATGACGAAACCAATGGCAGATACGGAGTTACGGAACAGATTGATTACACACCGGCTTCTACACGAATGGCTAACTAGTCAATCATTAACAGCCCTCTTGCAGTTCATGAAAGGATACCGCGTGTTTCATTAAGGGATAACACCCGGTTTCCGGTTAGATAGCATGTATGAGATGCTCATCTCATGCAGTACCAGATGAGCATCTCATACAGCACCGGATGAACATCTCGTACATCCAATCCTTATATCATCTACAAGTTATGTCTATATATTCCAGTCGTTATGTCTTACTAATCTGCATCTTACATCTTAATATCCCACACATCGCATCTTAATAAATGAATATTTTGATTTGCATATTTGGCAATTGAACGAAAGATAGTTATCTTTACCTTATATATTTGTAATATTCACACCCAGCATTCAGCACCCATGAAGAACCGATATTTACAAACGAGCTTTATTTTCAGTCTGTTCGTCTACTTCTCATATCTTTCCATTGGTCCCGCCGCAGCCAATCGTTCAAACCGTATTCATTTCAGACGGCTTTCCGTGAACGACGGGATGTCACAAAACACAGTTCTTGCATTGACACAAGACCATAACGGTAAAATATGGGTAGGAACGATGGACGGGCTGAACTGGTATGACGGGTATCGCTTTGCCCCTTTTTATAAAAACCTGAATGACAGCACCAGTTTGTCCAACAATCATATTTACTCACTGTGTACGGATTCCGAAGGCACCGTATGGGTAGGCACCCTGACCGGACTATCACGATACAATATCGTAGGGAATAATTTCACTAATTTCTCTTTACCGGAAGGTATACCGGTGCAAATATTTGCCATTGAAGACCAGAGCGACAAGGAAGAACTCTTACTGGGAACCAGCAGCGGACTGGCCATCTTTGACAAGAAGACAGGAGAGATGCACCTGCACCCCCAATTACAAAAGACAACCATTTACAGCATTTGTAAAATAAACGACGGAGTGCTGCTCGGAACGGCTGCCGGTGTCTATCATTACCTGTCTTCTGATAACTCCGTCGTCCTGTTACTTCCCGAGCTGAAAAGAGAAGTCATTTCATCCATCGTATATGACCCGCGAAAACGCGTTTACTGGTTAGGCTCTTTCATCAGTGGTGTCTATTGCGTAGATGATAAGTTCCAAATCAAACAGTATTATCATTATAGGGACAAACAGGGAAAAGAGCTTTTGGACGGTGTCCGTACACTGGCGCAGGATGATAAAGGCAAAATATGGATTGGAGCAATCAGCGCGCTGTTCACACTCGAACCGGAAACCGGAATCATCGAGAAATATGCCTTTTCCCATGAAGATGAAAATTCACTGGGACACAATTCCGTCCGTTCACTTCTGAAAGACAATCAGGGAGGCATGTGGGTAGGCACCTTCTATGGCGGACTGAACTACTATCATCCGATGGCTCCTGCCTTCGAGACAATGACTTACTCCGCCTACAAGAATTCAATCAGTGACAACACCGTCAGTTGCATCGTGGAAGACCCTCATACGGGCAATCTTTGGATAGGAACCAATGATGGCGGGCTGAATGAATACAACCGGAAGAGCAATCACTTCTCCGCCTACCGGGCTAACCGCCAAAACGCACGGGCACTGCAATCGGATAATATCAAATGTGTATTGCCCGACGCGGAGGGTGTTTATATAGGAAGCCACGGTGGTGGATTAAGTTATCTATCCACCCGCACCGGACAGATTGAGAATTACACTTTCCCCAAAGCCATTTCTTTCAATAACAGTTGCTATTCTCTACTCGACGGACAGGACGGAACCTTATGGGCAGGTTCTATAATCGGCCTGCACCGTTTTGACAAAAAGACCAGACAACTGACTCTTCACCCTTTGGCACAGAAATATCCCAAGCTAAACTCTGTCTTGATTTCCGTCCTTTATCGTGACTCCCAAAACCGGATATGGATAGGAACAGAAGAAAGTTTGTTTGTATATGCCGACGGGAAACTGGAGGAATGGAAAGATCAGACGTCCAAATCTCCGGCACTGATACAGGCCTTCTGTATTCAGGAGGACAGTAATCACCATATCTGGATCGGTTCTTCCGTAGGCCTGTACAAGGCTCCCGCCGGAAATTCCCGGCAGCTAATCCGCTATTCCACCGACAATGGGTTGCCGAATAATTTTATCTATGGCGTACTGGAAGACGGACGAGGGCGATTGTGGATTACGACCAACCGCGGGCTTTCCTGTTTTGACCCATCCGAGCAGACATTTCTTAATTATACGGTAAAGGACGGATTAAGCCACGGACAGTTCAACACATACGGAGCTTGTAAGACGCAAGACGGAATATTCTATTTGGGAAGCCTGAAAGGCATCACGTATTTCAATCCGTACGAGTTCGTCGATAATCCGTTTTCACCCAATGCAGTGATTACGGGTGCCACCATCTTGAACCAGCCGGTCACAAGTATCAAAGACGGCATTTCCAAATATTTCCAGGCAAGCAATGGAAAGCTGCTTGGAATGTCTTTCCCCGCCAACCGGAAATTATTCAGTATCCGCTTCTCCGTTATCAATTATCTTTCCGGCAGACGGAATCTCTTTGCCTATAAACTGGAAGGATTTGATGAAGACTGGGTATATTCAACCCAAGCGATTTCTCAACGGGGGGCCACTTACTCCAATCTGCCACCGGGGGAATATGTATTTAAGGTAAAAGCCTGCAACAACGGGCGATGGAGTACTACTCCCACCGAATTCTTCGTGCATATCACTCCCATGTGGTATCAGACCTGGTGGGCAAAAGTCCTCTATGGGTTGCTCACGCTGGGAGGACTTGCCTTTATCATCTATTTCTTCATTGCACGGGCGAAAATGAAAATGAAAATGCAGATTGAGCATCTGGAACGGAACAAAATCGAAGAAATCAGTCAGGAGAAAGTTCGCTTCTACATCAATATGTCACATGAGCTGCGAACACCATTGAGCTTAATACTGGCTCCCCTGGAAGAACTGGTCGACGAAAAGAATAAGTTCGACATACCGGTACAACAGAAACTTTCTTATGTTTACAGGAACGGGCGCAAGTTGTTGCATCTTGTCAATCAGTTGCTCGATTTCCGGAAAGCGGAATCCGGAGCATTACCTATCCACGTGGCGATGAATCATGTAGATGAACTGGCAAAGAATATCTTTACCATGTTCAAAGAGAATGCACAGAAACGAAATATCACTTATCAGTATCAGTCGGAACTGGATGGAAGTCTGCTCCCGATAGATAAAACGTATATGGAGATGATGTTGACCAATCTGCTGTCGAACGCTTTCAAGTTTACTCCGAATGGTGGAAAAATAACTCTTTCCGCCTGGAAAAAGGAGAATAGCTTCGGATTTAGTATCAAGGACAGTGGCATCGGTATTCCGCAGGATAAGTTAGCGCGCATCTTCGAGCGGTTCTATCAAGCCAATGAGGACCGGAAAGGAAGTGGAATCGGACTTTCATTAGTGAAATGCCTAGTGAAGAAACATCACGGAACGATTCAGGTGGTCAGTGAAGTGGGTAAAGGAGCCGAATTCTCTATCGAGCTTCCTGCCGACTTATCTGCATTTGCCTCTTCAGAATTGCTAGACCAGGATCAACAGGGGGAAGAAAAGAGTAGTAGTCTGCCAACTTCTTCATTGGCCACCGAAACCATGGTTGAGGACGGAGACTTCTCTGAAGCAAGCGATATCAGTGAACAAGAGGAAGATAAACCTGCCGGAGAAATAACTGAAACGATTTTACTGGTCGACGACAACAAAGAGATGGTGGATTATCTGAAAAGTAACTTCAGATCGAGGTATATCACACTGACTGCCGGAAACGGTGAAGAAGCTCTGGCAATCCTGAAAGAGCAAAAAGTAGACATCGTGCTTTCTGATGTGATGATGCCGGGTATTGACGGTATAAAGCTATGCGAACTGATTAAGAAGAATATGCAAACTTGCCACATTCCCGTCATTCTTTTATCAGCCAAGGGCAGTATTGAAGCGCAGACCGCAGGCATACGGATAGGGGCGGACGATTATCTTTCCAAACCCTTCTCCATGAATTTACTGAAAGGGAAAATTGCGAATATCCTGAAAGCCAAGCAGCGGCTAAGGTATTACTATTCAAATACGATTGATATTGATACGGCAAAAATGACTTCCAACACATTGGACGAGGAATTTATGAGTAAAGCGATACAGATTGTAGAAGAGAACATCGATGACGAGAACTTCACGGCTGATGATTTGGCGGAAAAACTCTTCATGAGCCGTTCATCTTTGTATCTCAAGATGAATTCCGTATCGGGAGAGCCACCTGCCAACTTCATCCGCCGTATCCGTTTCAACAAGGCTTGCAAGTTATTGCTGGAAGGACGGTATTCGATCGCAGAAATCAGCAATAAAGTCGGCTTCAGTTCACCGTCTTATTTCTCAACGAGCTTTAAAAAGTATATCGGCTGCCTGCCATCGGATTATGTGAAGAACCAAGGAAAAAAAGAGAATGAATAATCGATGAGACTCTTTTTTCAATAATACATGGGAGTGTGTCAAAACGCAGATTAACGCAAATTATCGCAGATTATTTCAATTATATTGATGTATTAATCAACAACTTATAAAATTGGTTCTGCGATAATCTGCGTTAATCTGTGTTCTACTATTCATTATGACACACCTTCATTTGAAAACAATCTTCTTTCTACCTTTCTATTCTATTTTAATCGAATTTTTTCAAGTCTTTATATCGCTTCATAGCTTCCAGATAATAGTAGTCGGCATAGCTCAAAGGAACATCCACCTCACTGGCGTGTGGAAAGCTCCCGACGGAATGTAACAGAATAAATCCTTTGTTTTCATCCGCCTTTGCCAGATAGTCCGGTGAGGACAACTGTTTCAAGATGTTCTCTGCGTATCCGGCATAACTGCTACTTAGTTTCTTATCCTCCGTATAGGCACACAGTTCGAGCAATGCGGAAGCTGTAACCGCTGCAGCCGAAGCATCACGGGGAGTATTGGGAATATCGGGAGCATCATAGTCCCAATAAGGAATATAGTCTTTTTCCGAGGGACGGTTCTCCATAATGAAACGAGCAATCTTATGTGCCGCTTCCAAGTAAACCGGATTTTTCGTAAAACGGTAGCACATTGTATAACCATACACGCCCCATGACTGTCCACGTGCCCAGGCGGAAGAATCGGAATACCCCTGAAAAGTACCCTTGGACTCTACCTTTCCACTGGGAACAGCATAACTGACTACATGATAAGAGGTCATATTTTCACGAAAATGATTCTTCAATGTTTTATCAGCATGGGCAATAGCAATATCACGATACTTGGAATTACCGGTTTGTTCGGATGCCCAGAAAAGCATTTCCAGATTCATCATATTATCAATAATAACCGGATAACTCCAGTCACCAAAATCCCAGGAACGAATCAGCCCGACTTCCGGGCTAAAACGCGCACAAAGACTTTCGGAAGAATTGATCAGAATCTCTTTATCTTTCGGCTCCGGCTTCAAACGGAGGGCATTTCCATAGCTACAGTACATCATAAAGCCGATATCATGGTTTCCGGTATAATACTGAATATCTTCCAGACGATTGGTGTACTGACGGGCTTCTTTTGCCAAAGCCTCATCATCAGTCAGCTCATAAGCCAACCACATGGAACCGGGATAAAATCCGCTGGTCCAATCTTTCGCATTTTCCAGTCGATAACTTCCGTCCGGATTAGTAGAACGTGGAAAACAGGCGGTATCCGGCACATTCTTCAATTGTTCCGCCATGTAAAGCAGTTGATGTCCGGAGGTTTTCACTGCATTCTCGAACCATTCCGGTGCATCTGTTTGGGGAACACTACAAGCAGTCAACAGGCTCACTCCCCATACCGCGACATGCAACTTTCTTTTCATTTTCATATTTATAGCTTTAGTGATTGATACTTCTCAATTGATTATCGTTTCTTCCGGTAAATTGTGGCTTCCTATCTAGCATTTCTTGTATCTGCCACTCTCCTTCTATCTTATCGAATAATAAAGAACTTTCCTTATGAATTGGCTTATAAGATTTTCCGTCTATCACCAGAGACTCTTTCCCGTAACTAAACACTGCTTGATGAACATTATCAGACATATTGCCATTATTGGATATATATAAACCGGCCGGTCGCCTTGTATCCAACTCTGCCTCAATGCTCCAGTCTCCACATTGGAAATGATTACCTTTTCTCACTATTTCTACAGTCTGCCTTCTGTCAGGCTGTACTTGAATAATTGTAAGAATACGGTTACGTTTGCTTGGGCCAAAACTCACAGTCAAATGCCATTGATTAGCCAAGACTTCACCACGCACTGCTTTCTCCCCATCCGGAGGAGCCACAAAATGGTCCGTTTGCATAAAGCTGCAATCCTGTTGACTAAATAACTGTGCCACAGCCGTGAATCGTTTTTCATTATTCCGGGTAGTAAGCTGTTTGGTAGATTCGCTGATAGAGAACTGTACAGAACTATGCAACAGCCAATCCCAACGGACAGGTTTCTCTGCTTCCATCTCATCATAAATCAGCACTTTATCAGGATGCAATAAAAAGATATGTCTCCTGTAGAGAGTCAACTGAGTTTTTCCGAATCCATTTTCTACTGATTGTTCCAAGTGTTGATTTGCAAAATTCTGCTCCCACATCGGATATTCGCTTATACCACAATAAGCATTGGAAGCATCACCCAAGGCATAAGACAAATGTTCACCACTAAATGCACGCACTATGTTACCATAAGCTCTCATAGTAAAAGGCTGCCCAATACCGTCTATCAATAAGGTATTATGTGCACGAATATGCCGGTATGACAATAGATTATGCGCATCCGAGAAATCCATATAATATCCGGCCGAACCATATACAGGCACTCCCCTATAATGCAGATTGAAAGCATTCTGGTTGGAATGTGTATGGCTACCGGAACCGAAAGGGCTGGAATGAAAACTCAAACATAGATTATTCTGATAATCTTTCATTGATGAGTTGGCTATCATATCACCACAATCACGAAACCATCTTGCTTTCGGCTCGTTATCAGGAATCTTTGCTTCAGGCCTCTTTAGGTTCGGTCTTATCATACGATACAGCCTCATTTCATCATCCATCTCATACCTTTTATCAATGGAAGAATGCCAAGCAGCATACGAATCTCCTTTCTCTCTTGCCAGAAAATCAGCAAATGCACTTCGAACAATTAAGGGCTTATCATTCATTTGCTCATATCCGTCCCCAAACCCTACGCTTTGAGAATGAGGAGGCCAGCTATAAACCATCGCCCTGCCAACTTCACGGTACCAAGGATGCTGGAGGAAATCCGTTCCAGTCAAATAGGAAAAAAGACTGGGAATATAATACAAACTTACGGCATTCGCACTGAAATAGCATGTTCCGTTTATCCAGATGCCATCACGATTAAAGCCGGTAGCAGGGGCACGGGCAGTCCAGAGTTCATATCCGTATTCAAAGAACTCACGAGCTTCCGAAGATTTATGATAAAACACGAAAGAGGCCTGCAACAATCTCCGCAAAGTAAACTGCCACAAATGATTATTGAATATATGATTCTCCATATCTGCCAAAAAACGAGGGCGGTAATAATTGAGTACCCTAACGGTCAGTTGTTCTATCTGGACGCGTTCTTCAACCGTCAGTCTATCATAACAAGACTCGTACGTACAAGCAAGAAGATAAGCCAGATCACCAGCATAAAAATCATTACCCAACTGACGGTCAGTGATTTTGGAAGGAAGTAACCACCGAATCAGTTGCACCATCTTATCTGCATAAACATCCCGTTGTAACAATGTATAAGCAGTATGTAGCTTCTCACAATGAACAACCATAGCAGAGACGTGCTTGGAAACAAATGTATCCGTACTATAATCAGCCGCCAGACCTTCACGCGCCGAAGTAATCATACGATTGTATTCGGGATGTGAATATATGCTCTGACGTGCCTTTACCAAATCATCTTCCAAAAAACAGTAAAGACGCACCTTTTTCCCACTCATCTTTGCCTGCAGTGTTTCAAAAGAAGGAGTCACAAATTGTGGAATATCCTCCGTTATCATAAAAGAATAGGTGGGACTCCAAGCCATATTCTTTCCTGATTTACTAACAGAGCGGAAACGCCAGTACCAGATTCCAGAGCTTAACACCTGATGAGGATTGAACATACACCAGGGGACAGGCTTTGAAAGTATCGTCGTGTTTCCTGAAAAGTCTTTCTCTCTGGAAAGAGTAAACTGCAGAAAATCCGATTGTTTCATTCCTTGTGGAACCAGCAAAGGAACCGGATTTAAATAAGGCTTATTAAATTCTTGAGGATAAGGAGTTTCACGAATATTTTCGTGAATACAGGATGGCAGGCACTGCTGCGCTTTCAACGATAGTAGAGAAAATGTCAAACAACTTATAACTACCAGACTCAAACTTCTCCGCAGAGTAAAAAGCGTATTTCTCTGTTGATCCATAATATTAAATATTAAAATGTAATTCAGCGTTTTATCAATAACAAAATTACTATTGGAAAAACTTATTTATACAAATAGAACATACGTTCCATCAGTTGCCATTTTTCTGCAGAGGTCGCTTTTGCATCCGCCTGTTGGAATATAGACATATATTCCTCCCATTCAGCTTGACGGGGCAAAGTAGCCAAATGTGCCATTGCAGTCTCCCAATCAAAATCAAGAGGCGTCTCAACAATCATAAACAAACGAGTCCCCAATATATAAATCTCCATCTCCAGAATTCCAACCTCACGGATCCCTTTCCGGATTTCCGGCCATGCTTCCTTCTCTCCATGCCGCTTTATATACTCAGCCACTAATCTTGGATCGTCCTTCAAATCCATCGTCTGACAGTATCTTTTTACAGGAACTTTATATTCCTGAACCTTATAACCATTTTCTTTCATTCTTTATAATTCTATGAAATGAAACAATCAAATATTACCAGCGTTTTACCGTTAGCAAAGTTAGAAGCTAATGAAAGGAAACACTTTATATATCTATTTTTTCATCCTTGATTCCTTATCTATAAATATAGATTTCATTCAAAATACTTTTGTTTTTGTCCATCCATACTTTTTAGACAGAAAACTAAATGATAATAATACGCCCCAAAAGTTTTGTGTCAAACTTCTGGGGCGTATCTTTAATCTCAAATTCCAAAATATTGTCCTGATTGTCCAGCATCGGGAGATGAATGTTCTTCTCGATACTTTCCTTATAAGAATCGTCCGTGAGTTGTTTATAAGTACCATATCCAGTAATAATCGCATCCGCACCGGGAATAATGGTAAAGTTAACGATTTGTCCGTCATCACTCAATACTTTAAATGTATTACTGGGTTTCAACGCTCCCGGAACATCGGGAGACTCGGATACATAATGGCAGAGCTGCCAAATACCTTTCAAATCGGCCGCTTTGAATTTGGTTTTCTTCTGGGCCGTCGCACCTGTTACCGCTAACAACATTATTGAAAGCATGGTAAAGAAATAGAGCTTTTTCATTGTTGTATTATTTTAGTTAACACTCTCGAATGCGTATTTCCAAATATAAAGATTTATTTTGAGAATACAGCAATTCAGAGCATAAAAAAACTCGCATAACCTGAAGATTATGCGAGTTTTACATAAATATACCGAAATATTAGAAATCAGCATTTCTTGGTGTACGCGGGAACGGTATCACGTCACGGATATTCGCCATACCTGTTACAAACAATAACAGACGTTCGAACCCTAATCCGAAACCGGA
>PPYE01275479.1_pt1 | contig 25434 bp, 26 predicted proteins | sample 1559881 | NCBI WGS metagenome assembly PPYE01 (sample SAMN08240022, study PRJNA423297) | Human gut metagenome, whole genome shotgun sequencing project. | reverse complement strand
TTGCTTTTTTTGCCATCTTTATCACCCTGCTACATTATATCATTTTTATACCCAATTTGCAAGAGAGGGTAGTATATCAAAGATGTTCTCAACCTCCTGAGAAGAAAGCAAGTCCTTGACATTTTGCGTGATGCCTGTCGGCACACCGCCCCATTTACGGAAACGCTTCCAGATCTCAGCCGAATACTTCGCTGTCTGTTCCTCTTTCAGAAGGAGGTGGAACTCATCAATGTAGTAGCGAGTGATTTTTTTCTTTTCACGGTTAGCTGATACTCTGTTCCATACCGTATCCTGAACGATCAGCATACCTACTTTTTTTAGCTGATTGCCAAGCTCCTTAATATCGAAACAGATGATGCGGTTTGTCATATCAATGTTGGTACGATGATTAAAGAGATTCTGGCTGCCGTTTACGAACATTTCAAGAGAATTTGCTACACGCAGAGCGACTTCGCCTTCATTATTAAGCTCCTGCTGCAAATCGGAGAGAAGCGGCATCTTTTCAGGTGTCGGCTCATTTTCGATAAAATACTTGTAGATGCTCTGAACACATTTGTCGATAACAGAGCGTTCCTCAGCGGAAAGACCGTAGCGACCTCCGGCAATGATCTCACAAAGCGAAATCAGGAAGTCGGACTTATTTGCGATCACTTCCATAGGATTGCTGAACAGATAATCATCAATGGTAATGTCCATAGGGTTGATATGCTGTTCGGAATTGCTTGCAATTCTGATAAGCTGTCCGTGCAGAGCCGAAACAAGCGGAAAATACTCTCCTTCGGGGTCGCAGATGATTATGTCATCAACTGTTGTAAGAAAGCAGTCGAGTATTTCACACTTTACGCTGAAACTCTTGCCTGCACCCGGCGTACCGAGGATAAGTCCATTCGGATTTTTGAGCCTTGACCTGTTGGCACGGATCATATTTCCCGACAACGTATTTATACCGTAATAAGTAGCCTGTCCGTCCTGAAACAGCTCTTTTGTGGTAAATGGTACGAAGATAGCGATACCGCTTGTGTGCATCTCACGGCGGACAGGAATCTCGTTATAGCACAGCGGAAGTGTGGAAACGAGTGTCTGTTCCTGTCGATAATCATAGGGAAACATCGTGCAGTTATTCTTCTGGCAGACACGCTTCAGCATTTCATAAAGAAGTTTCAGCTCCTTTTTACTTTTTGCATAAGCTCTCAGTGAAATACTGATATGAAAAAGACGCTCATTCTTGCTGTTCAGATCAGCGAGGAGCTTTTCAATGTCCTCGATATACATCTTGATCGCAGGCGGAAGAATATCGGGATCATAACCCGATTGCGAAGCCTTTTTCTGTTCGTCGATCTTCATCTGCTCGACGTTCGTCAACTTTTTCTTGACGAATTTCAGGGCATCTATCTGGTCCAGCGGATCAACGTGGATATTTACGCAGAAAAGGTTCTGCATTTCAAGGAAGTCCTTTAATATCTCGTCCGACAGCTCTCCGGCAAGGATATTCATACCCCATACAGCACCGTAGGCATTGCCGATCTCAAAATCTGCCTTGTTGAATTTTAGTGATGGAGGACTGATAAAGTCCTTCGTGTCCATTCCAGCTTTAAGCATAGAGTCCCAATTGAAAATGAAGAGGGAGTTTCTGTAGGGATTGAGAGCATAGTACAGGGCTTCGAGCCTTTGCTTGCCGTCAAGTAATTCAGCTTCAACACCAAAAGCCTTAAAGCCTTTGATAATATCATTCTTTATGCTCATCAGCTTTGCCCTTGCTGCCTTGTATGATGTGGATTCGATACCAAATGTCAGGAACTTTCTTGCCGACTGACCGTTAGAGCCTTTCATCAGCTTATCGGTCAGCATTTCGCTGTACTCCTTGCGGATCGCATTGAAATCATCGTCCTGTTCGGGTATCTGTACCGTTTTTACGAGCTTTTCCTTTGATCTGTTCTGATTTTCAAAGGTGAGCTGGAATTTGATTGTGTTGTCAAAGAGATTGATAACATCACAATACTTTGAGAAGATATTATTTTGTTCCTCAAACTCTGAAATAGAGTAATTGGCATCATAAAACTGTACCGTCATAGAGAAGAAGTTCTCCGATACCTGGCAAACACCGTCCTTATACATACACATATATGGAATCGTGTTCTGCACCGTAGTCTTACCGCCATTAGCACTCTTGATTTCCGCCATTCGTGCGGAAAGTATTTTTTTGTCCTCTTTTGTAAGCTGAGAGGCTGGCTTGCCCATGACAACCTTAGACTTGCTGCGGTTATCACTTTTATTGGCATTTCTCTTTCTAAATCCCATTGGTAACCTCCGTTTGTATTCAAAAGCGGAGACACCGAAAGTGTACTATAATAGGAAGCCGTATCAGCCTTTTCTTTCGGCATCTCTCAGCTTTTTCTTGATTCTTGTGTATTCGATATGCCTTTCAAAGCACTCAAATATGTTTGTTGTGCGGTAATACCGCTTTCGAGGTCTTGTAAAGTATTCACGCATATATTTTGCCTGTTTCTCCAAGAAAACACCATTTTTCTTATAAAGTCCGCAGAGTATCGCAGGAGCAGCGACTGCACCCATAGCGAAGATTGCCCCGGACATTCCTATAGCTGTTTTCGTCAGAAAGAAAACAGGCGCTCCGAGAACAAGACCGATACCAAAGCATATTACCTGTCTTTTGGTAAATCCCATAATGAACTTCTCTTTGATGTCGTTCAGGTCTTTAGGGATTTGTACATAATGTGCCATAAATCCTCCAATCTTGTTCAAGGTCAATGTGCGTTAAACACACTTTTGCTGATAGCTCCTGTACGCAGAATGGTAAAGATAAGCGCTGCTGTGTATCCCATAAGCATTGCCATTTGCATTATCACACCGTCCTTGCTTGAATTGAGCGTGGCGATCATATTGCTAAACAGCGTTTTGAAGATACCGAGTGCGACTACGATAAAGAAACCCTGGAAAGAAAGAGCTAAAAGTTGCTTTATCCAGTTTTTACCAATGCTCGCCCATTCTCCGCTGTCCATCATTGTTGCCATAGGAATAGGTGCAATGCTGAGATACATAAACACCTCGATGATACGGCTTGCAAGGGTAATTACGATTGCAACAATAAGTATCATCACTCCCAGATGAACAATAAGGGATATGAACCACACTGTCATCAACTCACCCAAACCTAAGCTGTTGAGAGCCGTTTTCTTTAACGATAAACTATTAGACAGATAGTCACCGCTGCCGAACAGCGTGGCAAGTCCGTTGGAGCATACGCTTGTGCCAAATGAGAATAGTGCGGAAGCGATGTAATATGTGTTGGCTACAAGTATTACACCGCATAAGGCTTTGATGATCCATTTTATAAAGATCGAATCGTCGAAGTCTTTGAAATTATTTCCCCGAATGACCATTTGACAAAGCTCATTCAAGAAGATGACTGTAAGAATGAAACCTCCAATAGGGACTACAACATTGTTACAGAGCGTTTCGATAGTTGCCCAAATCCCGTAGCCTGTCGGCGCACTTCCGGCAGTACCCGTAAACTGAGCAGGGTGCTTTGTAAGAAAGTTTGATACAAGGTTTCCCTTTGCTCCCGAACCTGTTGTCTGAGCAAATGTATCAGTCAGAAGATCGGAAATTCCGTCAAACTGAGATTTTATGCCGTCCTTGAATAAGTCACAGCACCAATCCTCCAAAGCATCAATCGCATCGCTGATTACTCCCATTTATTCATCACCCCTCTCCGAGGAATTCATCAATGGTCTGTCATATTTCACAAGCTGACGTAATTCCAGTTTTGTGGGGAGAAGGTTTCTGCAAAAATACGCAGATCCGAAATGATTGCCCTTTGTTGTAAAGAGCATATTCTGCTGTGTATGATAGTCAACCCGACTATCAAAGCAAAGCATCTGAATCTCATTATTGAATATCTTGTATCGTGCCTTACCCTGAATACTGTTCACGGGCAAGAGCAGAGCAAAAGGCTTCTGAAAAGAAAAAGCTCGTTTCAGGACTTCATTCTTCTTAGAAAATGGGGGATTGCTTACGAGAATATCCCATTCGTCAGGCTCAAAGTGAAAAAAATCCTTGTCATCTTTCAAGCTGCTTCGTTCTACATCAAACCCCTGTTCGGTAAGATACTGATAAAACGCACTCCATTCTTCATCGAACGGGCACCATATTTTCTTGTCTTTCGGCAGAAATTCCATTAACGGCTCTACCGCATAGAATGGAGTGTACACTTCATCTCCTGCACTTGTTTTATTGGCAGTTAAATATCCGATATTTATTGCCATTTATATTTTCACTCCCTTTCATATCTGAGAGTGCAGATTGCTTACCCAAAACCCATTATTGCAATGCAAAACCCACCGCTATGTAGCTAATCTGCTTATATTCAGGTCAGAACGTCACTTAAATTGCGCCCGTCATCATTGTTTCAAGAACAGGAACAAGGACGATTGCAAGGAGAATCAGACCAAGACCTGACATGAGCTGCTTCATGCCCTGGGATTTACGACAGTAGGCATAAAGAAGTTTTCAGACAAACATTGTAAGACAGGTACAGCAAGCTAAATAATAACCGAAAGGGTGCTTACAATGATTGATATGATTTACAACCTCCGTGTGGGTGATATTCACGCTGCTGAGTTCTCGGACGAGTTTAACAAGCTCTGCATACCGTTTGAAGATTCACTGAGCGAGGAGCAAATCGAGGTATTCCACAAGATACTCGACTGCGTGAGCGATACTGCTGCCGCCGAGATGAGAGCTGCTTACAAGGTCGGATTCAAGGACGGTGTGGCTCTGATGAGAGAGGTTCAGGAATAATATCATCACAACGTAAACAAAAGGGCTATGCTTTCCGCACCTTTGAATGGAAGGCTTAGCTCTTTTTTTATTTCAAAAGTCTATCCATGCTTTATCCAGAAGGAGAAATGAAAAAATACGGTTTGGTAGTTGACGTGTCGAACGAAGTGTGTTATAATAAAAAAGATAGCATATCGACATGGAACTATGGGTATGTCAAGTGATACAAGTATGAATTGATAGGAGTATCAACAAATGGAACAGATGACACTATTTTCAACGCTGGATCAGGGCAAAACTTTTAATGCACTTTGTGATTCTATAGGTTGTGAAAATAATATCCCTGCTTGGCCTGATAATTTTGGTAAAGCGATAAGTAAATGGATTTCGGATAATGATATAAAGCCGATAAAAACTTTGAGTCTGTTTTCAGGTGCTGGAGGATTAGATATTGGCTTTACTGATGTAGGATTTGACATTATTAGTTCGGTTGAGATAGAAAAGAAATTTTGTGAAACTCTTGAACTCAATACGGGAAAAGGAAAGAAATTCCAACATTCTACTGTGAATTGCGTAGATATAAGAGAATTCACAGGAGATAACTTAGGCAAAATAGACTTTATTATTGGCGGACCTCCATGCCAAACATTTAGTGCCGCTGGGCGAAGAGCAAATGGTGTGCTTGGAACAACTGATGCTCGTGGAGTATTGTTCCGTGAGTATGTTCGTTTGTTAAAAAAGTTGTCTCCAAAAGGCTTTTTGTTTGAAAATGTATATGGTATCATCGGAGCGCAAAATGGAGAAGCTTGGAAAGAAATATTGCAAGAATTTTCTGAGGTCGGCTATCACTTGTTTTATAGGATAGTTGATGCCGCTGATTATGGTGCGCCCCAACATAGAGAAAGATTATTGATTGTCGGGTTAAAAGAGGGACAATTCAAATTTCCTCGTCCTACTCATGGCCCAGATTCACTTGATGATGAACCATTTTATAATGCGGAGACAGCATTAGAAGGAGTGATTTCACAAGAAACAGATGAAGCTAATCGACTTGGCGGTCGTTATGCAAAACTTCTTGATGATATTCCGCCCGGACTAAATTATAGTTTCTATACTGAAGAAATGGGACATCCAAGTCCTGTCTTTGCATGGAGATCGAAATTTTCGGATTTTCTATATAAAGCTGATCCGAATACTCCAGTAAGAACGATAAAAGCCTCGGGCGGTGCTTATACTGGGCCGCTTCATTGGGATAATCGATTCTTTAAACTTGAAGAGTATAAAAGATTGCAAACATTTCCGGATGACTATGAGTTAAGTGGTAAAAAGCAAGTAGCTGTCAAGCAAATAGGAAATTCTGTTCCTCCACAATTAGCACGAATGATGGCAATTGCAATAAGAATACAGGTATTTGGCACAAAGTTTCCATTTGAACTTTCTTTGCTTGATGATGGTGAAGAACTTACTTTCAGAAAAAGAAAACGTGAATTGACAGCAATATATAGAAAAAAAGCTGAAATGGCTATAAAGGCATTAAAGCAAGAAGAAGGAGCGTTGCCTGATTCTCGCTCATATTTTTGTTCAATAGATAGTCGTTTTCAATTTAAAGAACAAACAGAAGATGCTGCTGATTACAAAATTGAAGTTATCTGGGATAACATACTTACAATTCTTGTAACGTCATTGAACAATCAAACTCTTGAACGAGAAACTTCCATAATAATAAGACCAAGAGATAACAGATGGTCTTTGGCGGTTAAGGAGGTACACTTACAAATCCATGCAAAACTAAATCCAGGATTGACAGTTGCTTGGAAAGCATTTGAAAAAGAATTGATTCTTAATGCAATTAAAGCTGATCTTGTTCAACTAAATGGATACTATCAGTATCCACCCAAACTGATTATAGAAACTGAAATACCCGAATCAGAAGAATATGCAAGTGTGTTAAAATCTGTCATGTCTAATAAAGAAATCCCAGTAATAAAAGATAGTGAAGCACTTGCATCTGAATGGTGTATTCCTTTAGAAGATGTTATGGGGGCAGCTGAATATCTAAGAAAACTGGGATATGAAATACGCAATCATGCTACAAATCCTCAGATATCGAATGATATGTGGCTTATACCATATGCATTTCCAACATTGACACCATTAAGTGTTCAATTATGGAAAAAGTTACAATAAGTAAGGAGAATGAATATGGCAATCGATAAGAATGAAAAGCATCTTGATGTTTATGAAGATAGATATGAATTGCATCAAGATGATGGAACAACGATTTATTACCAAGGCTTTCAAAACGAAGCTACTCAGCAACGTTATGCGTTAATCAACAGAAGTCTCGAAGAAGGTTTTTTGGATAAAGAAATTGAATCAATACCTGACAAAGATTTCTCTGGCTTATCAATTGAAAATCAGATGTTATTAAAAAACATGGTCGATGGCATAACAAGTGAGGTAGGACGGGCACTTGTTGGTCTTGCTTGTTTACAGTTGGCTATTAAAAGTATCGCTCCAGAACAAAGCATTAGGCTACATAAAGGAAGTACAACCAGAGGAAAGTTTTCATGGGTTGACGGTATTTCTATGCGTTCTTTAGATAGAAACTATAATACGCCATTTTTAAGAAAATATGGCCTTTTGAATGTTAATCGAGACGGCGTGTTTATGACACGCTCGTTGGCAGAAAATTATCCTTATTCTTTGCTTTATAAGGCAGAAATGCGAGGACCTTTTGATCAGTGGATAGCTATTGTTGATGCTATCGAGAATAATACTATGCCCCCTGAATTGAGCCTATGTTTTCTGTTAGCACTTCTTCAAAACAGATCTGAAAAGTTCAAGGAACACGCAGATGCAGCTTGTACCCTTACACAAAAATACAAAGAAACTGACTTTGAAGATGTGAAAAACCTCATCATTCGTTTTTTTGATACAACAGACTATTCCGCAAGAGCTTTTGAAGTAACTATGCATAGTTTCTATCAGGCTATGGATGAGATGAATCTTCTTGGAGATGTCGATGTAGTACCTATGTCTCAGATGCGCTCTGCAAATAAGAAACACGGAAATGTTGGAGACATAGAATTAACAGAGAATGGTATTATTATAGAATCTTGGGATGCAAAATACGGAAAACCTTATTTGAGAGATGAATTAGAGGAGCTTCGTGATAAACTTATAACTCATCCAGATGTAAAAATTGCAGGATTCGTTTGTAACTCGACAGTTGATATGCGTAAAGATATAATTAATCGTAAGAAAGAACTCGAAATTGAAACAGATACGGAAATCCATTTGTTTGCTTTTGATGAATGGATTGAATTTGAAGTTAATAAGCTAACTCCATTTCAAAAGAATGAGTTAGGATATAGATGGCTGGTCGCTATTGTGGAGTCGTTTGCACAAAAACGTTTAGAGGCTGCACCGATTGATGAGCCTTGCGATGCATGGATAAATGACCTTATATCGATAATGGAATAGGAAAAATATGATAAACGCAATTTCGCTTTTTACAGGTGCTGGAGGAATGGACTTAGGCTTTGAATCTGCTGGAGCTAATATTGTATTAGCCAATGAGATTGACAAGACAGCAGCAGAAACTTATAAGATAAATCATCCTGATACAACTATGATAGTGGATGATGTAAAAAATATTTTTTCTAAGCTCAATGAATTTGAAGGGACAGATTTGATATTTGGAGGGCCTCCATGCCAAGGTTTTTCAGTTATAGGAAAGATGAATCCTGAAGATGAACGGAGTCAATTGATATGGTCTTTTTTAAAAGCTGTTGAAATAGTCAAGCCCAAAGCCTTTGTAATGGAAAATGTAAAAGCACTTGCAACAATCAATAAGTGGAAAGATGTACGAGAGAAGTTTATAAAAAAAGCAAATGATCTCGGATATGGCTGTATTCCGTTCATCATAAATGCTTCTGAGTACGGAACACCTCAAAAAAGAGAAAGAGTATTTTTTGTTGGAATACGAAATCATTTTGATTTTGAACAGAACATACAAACCAGAATTACTAAACAAAAAAGAATAGCTCCTACTATACGGGATTTATTTAGTGATCTTGGTCCGGCAGGTTCTGAAAAGAATCCTCGCACTTGTAATGCAAAAATTACATTTGCTGTACGACCTGTAATGAGAAAAAATCCATATGATTGCTTGATGTTTAATGGCATTGGACGCCCCATTGACCCCGATGGATATTCTCGAACAATAACGGCTTCAATGGGCGGAAATATGACACTTATTGTTGATGAAGAATTCCTACATAACCCAAATGCTAATAATTGGATTCAAGAATACTATGAAAAATTGGTTAGCGGTGGATATACTCCTGTATTTGAAGAAGCTCCTGAACGTCTAAGGCGATTAACAATTAACGAAACAAAACGAATTCAAACATTTCCTGATTCTTATGTATTTGCAGGTGCTAAGACAAGTATATACAAGCAGATAGGAAACGCTGTCCCATGTGAAATGGCAAAAACTATTGCAAACGCTGTTATTGGGTATATTGAATCGAATGTTCAATAATTATTATATGTGGTTTCATATATCCATAGCCTATTAGCGCACCCGATTTCCGTTCCACACAAGTCCGATTAGGCATTGTGGAGCATTCCACAACAGACACAAACCCTATTGGAACTGAATAACCGCAAGCTCTCGGAAACGCTCTGTAAGCGTTTCTGAGGGCTTTTTCTTTTTGGCGGTTAGTTTTCCGCTCCGCAGGCTCGGACGGTGCTGTGGGGCATTTCCGTTCGCCAGACGGTCAAGCTGAGGTCGGCTCGGCAATGCCGTGACGGAGTTCATACTCACGCACACGGCGGTAGAATGTGTTTGCCGACATATCCATTCTCCGCATAAAGTCACGCCCTGTGATGCTCTTGGACTTCCATTCCCCATAGAGCTGCCCGAACCTCGTCCAATCGGTGGGAATAGGTTTCCGTCCCGTGTACTTGCCCTGAGCCTTAGCGATTTCGATGCCCTCACGCTGACGCTGTTTGAGCTGTTCACGCTCCAACTGTGAGAGTGCAGCGAACACGGTCAACATGAATTTGCCCGTAGGAGTGTCCGTGTCGATATTCTCCTTATGGCTGACGAGTGTTACCCCTTTGTCGGTAAGGGTGTCGATGATGTTCAGCAAGTCCTTTGTGGAGCGTCCCAGACGGCTGATACTCTCGATGTAGAGCGTATCGCCCTCACGCACATAGTCAAGCATAGCCCTGAGCTGAGGACGGTCGGTGTTCGCTCCTGACAGCTTCTCGGAGAAGATGCGGTCAACCTGATAACTGCACATGATCTCCTGCTGTCTCGCTGTTTCCTGATGCTCCGTAGAAACACGGATATAACCTATTTTGCTCATAGTATCGTCCTTTCTTTATTCAAGTGTATCTTTCTTTCTCTGCTGAGTGAGCTTCTTCTGTCTGTACTTTTCACGCTCACGCTTCATCTGCTGTTCATTGATGTACTGGCGTACCTGTCGGGTGTACTTCTTCGCCGTTTCACGCTTGGTGAGGAATGCGGTATGCTCGACATTAAGCCTGTTCCACTTCGATTTCAGCTTGTTGGACTTCTCTAAAAGGTCAAGCATTGTCGGTGGTTTGCCGTCAACAGCATACTTCTTGATATGCTCCCTGATGTACTTGACCGTTTGCTCGTAGTCCTCGATTGTGGCGGCATTTTTCTTCTTGAAACGACTCTGCGACCAGCCCGATTTGCCCTGATACTCCTTGTAAACAGGCTCCAGCTCGTCACGGTGCTTCATCTTTGCAATGAGAGTGTCGATAGCTGTAAACTTCTTTTTCAGATCGGCAAGCTCAGTTGTGTGGTCATCGGAGTGAGGTGTATTGAAGAAAAATCCAGACAGCTCGCTGAATGACATAACGCCACCAGCTTCAAGGTCTGCGATGATTTCGTTTGCTCTGCCCATACCTCTGATAGCTTTCCACGGATCTTCTTTCTTTTCAGGTGCTTTACTCTCCGTAGGTGTGGGCTGTGGTATCGGGGTAGGCAGTTCAGGTTTCGGCTCGGTGGGCTTGGCAGAAGATGCGTTAAGCATATCAAGCTGTGCCTGCCGTCTTGCTCGTCGGGCTGCAAAGAACTTCTCCATCTGTTCCGCAGCAGCTTTCCTCCTTGCGGTTTCACTCTTTTCTGTGATAGTATTAGGCTCGGCAGATTGTTTCGGCTTTGTCGGTGCGGTGACTGTCTGTGTCTGCTTCGGCTCGGTCTTTGGAACAACAGGCTTCGGCGGTTCGATAAGCATATCGGGAGTGACATTCGCCGCTGACAGCTTTTCTTGTATCTCTGCTATCTGCTCGGCAATCCGTTCAGCAGTGTAATCTGCGCCCAGCGTGTCGGCTCTTGTAAACTTCTGCTGACCGTCACCTGATAAACGGAATTTCAGCTTGACCTTATTGCTTGGCCTGTAAACATATTCGATACCGCACTCCGAACATTTTTCAAGAAAATCCTTGAAGTCACGGCTGTAAAGCATGACCTCCGCAATCCTGACACGGAGCTTATCTTTCCATGACTTGCCCTCTTTTTGCATATCCCTTTCAAAGTGGGAAACGCCTTTGCTTTTCGGCTCAATAACAGAAATGCCGTGTTCCTTGCATAGCTCGTCCGAAATAGCTCGTAACTGCGCCCATGACCTGTCCTTGACCTTGCCTTGATTGTGTTCGTAGGTAAAGCTGAGTCCGTTGTAAAGATTAGTGTTATTGAAAATGATGTGGCAATGAGTGTGGGACTTGTCTGTGTGGACGGAAAGCACATATTGATAGTTGCCCTGCAAAAATCTGTCGCACAACTCCTCTCCAATCTGCAAGGCTTGTTCGGGTGTCACTTCATCAGGAGCGAAACTCTGGACTATGTGGTGTGCGAGGATTTGTGTTCGCCCTGTTCCGCCTGCTCTGACTGCTCGGAAGTCGGCGGCAGCACCTCGGCTGTCGGCTCGGCAGGCATAAGACTGCACATATAAGCCGTTGACGGTCTTATCGCTTCGGGTGATGTAGTCAAGCGCCGCCCAGTCTGTTGCCTTGATTGAATGGATAGAAGTGTATGCCAAATTTCATTAACCCCTCTCTTTATCTCGTCAATATCCTCGGCATAGATTCGCCCTGTGCTGTAAAGTCGGACAAGTATCTGGTTGATGTTTGCCCCAATGCGTTTCATCAGTCGGTTACACTCCGATATATCGGTGGTGTCGGGTACAAGATCAACCCTTGCCCGAACGCAGTCACGGATATACTCGGTCTTGTTCTTGTAACCGTACTGCTCACACCTCGCTAAGATGTCCTGCATTTCGGATTCCGTAAACCTGACATTAAGGGTGTAGGACTTCTTCTCCCTCTTGCGTTTCAGGTACTTGCGTTCATCATCGGTAAGCTCGTCCTCAGACTTGTGTGCAAGGGTATCATCAAGCCCGGCAGCAAGCTCTTTGTCCAGAGCGTTGTTGATAGCTCCCTCATAGGTCATACCCTCGAACTCCATAACTTTGCGTTTGGGCGGTCTGCCACGTTTCTTTTTCTCGATTTCCATAGTGGTACTCCTTTCGTTTATTCAATCGGCGTTAGCCGATTTCTCCTTGTCTGCTCCGCAGACTTCGGGGCTTGGGGTGTCCCCAACAAGCATTGGTGGAATTTCGCTCGCTGTGCGGCGCATTCCACTATGCTTGTTATTTTTGTTGCGCTTAGGCGCATTTTTTCTCGCCTGAGCGTTTCTCTCTGCTCAGGCTTTCGATGCTCCGTCATCGAATTTGGAGCGACAGCGACTTATCTCCGACGCCGCTTTGGTCGGCGGTCATCTTCACTCACGCTCCTGCGTGATGTTCTCGATCTCATCATCTCCAAAATTGTAAACTGACTCGGCGCAGTTTCAGCGCAATGAGGGCGGCAATCTGGTGAAAAGTCTGCCGTTGAAATTATCCCCATAACAAAGTGTCGAACTGGAAAATCTCACTGGCATACAAAGTTTGAGCGCAATGCGAATGGACAGAAACAACGCAGATGCGCTATAATATTATCGTGGGATAAAAACATATCCTGCGATACTCCAAACCGAAAAGAGGTGATGCGAATGAGCAAGAAAGCTAAGAGTGAGGTCGCTGACAACTCTGCTGATACCGTCATGGACGGAGTGCTGTCTGAGAATCAGGCAAAGCTCAACAAACTGAACACTTCTATTCAGGCAGCCTATGAGCGCCGCCGTAAGATTATCACGGACAGCAAACTCTACACCTACGATAAGCTCTCACAGCTTTACGGCGGTGCTGAGGGGCAGGCACTTCTCGATGCGGTGACTGCGGAACATACGCTGATCGGTAAGCTGACCGACAGCGGAATGTCCTACGCTGACATTGAGGGGCTGGTCGATAGCTCCGACGATGCAGACAGCAAGTCGGACGATAGCTCTGCCGATGATGAATTTGTCGGGCAGACTTCTTTCTTCGGAGATAATTCCTACAAGGATTAACATATTTCCGACAACAAAGCGATAGCTGTGAGAGGGGCGGCAGCAATGCCGTTCCTCACGGCTATGAATATGAGGGCAGAGAGATAAAGCGAAACCCTCAAACCTAAAAGCATAGAAACAGACAAGCTAAAGGAGAAAAATTCGCTATGAATGAAACAACAACTGCCGCCGTTGCGGTATCGGGAAGTGTGTCCGAGTATCATATCGGGCATACGATTTACAGAGTAAAAACCGTCTTTAACCCTGCTTTTCGGCAAAGCCTGAGCGACATTCTCGCAAGGCTCATCACGGCTGACTGTGAGAAAATGCTCGGTGAATCCGGACAAGAACAGGACAAGCAGGCTGTTTGATTTTGGAATATCGGCGCATTGAAAAAAGTGACAGGGTGCGCTATAATGATAATAGCTTGCTGTATCCTGTCGGAAAGTGAGGTTAATATGACAGACAAGATAACAGCTTTATACTGCCGTCTTTCGCAGGACGATATGTTGGACGGCGAGAGCAACAGTATCACAAATCAGAAAGCGATTTTGCAGAAATTCGCTGAGGACAATGGCTTTCCAAATCCGACTTTCTATGTCGATGACGGAGTGAGTGGAACGACTTGGGAACGTGCGGGCTTCAAAGCGATGATGTCGGACATTGAGGACGGCAAGGTCGCTACGGTCATTACAAAGGATTTAAGCCGTTTAGGTCGTGATTACCTGAAAACGGGTGAACTGATTGAAATGGTGTTCCCCGACTACGATGTGCGTTACATAGCCGTCAACGATAATGTCGATACGGCAAAGTCCGAGAACGAATTGCTTGCGTTCAAAAATATCTTCAACGACTGGTACGCCCGTGATTGCAGTAAGAAAATTCGTGCCGTGTTCAGGGCAAAGGGACAGTCTGGCAAGCATCTGTGTCCGCCTGTTTACGGCTACAAGAAGTCGGATACCGACAAGAATTTGTGGGTAATTGACGAGCCTGCCGCTGAGGTGGTACGCAAAATATTCAAGCTCTGCATTGACGGTTACGGTCCGGTGCAGATTGCCCGTATCTTGACCGAACAGTGTATTCCTACACCGACTGCCTACGCATTATCGCAAGGTCGTGACAACGGACGGCATAATGCAAAGACCTACCGCTGGGGAGCAAACACGATTGCCCATATCCTTGAACGCTTGGAATACTGCGGTCATACGGTCAATTTCCGCACAAAGATGAAGTCTTACAAGGTTCACAAGATCGTCTATAATCCGCAGGACGAGTGGCAAATTTTTGAGAATACACAAGAGCCTATCATCACGCAGCAGACCTTTGACTTGGTGCAGGAGCTTCGCAAACACAAGCGCAGACCGCAGAAAATACAGACGGTCAACCCGTTCGCAGGAATGGTGTACTGTGCAGACTGCGGAGAGAAGATGTATCTGAGCCGCCGCAAGAATGAGCGTCCCGAACAGGAACACATGAGATGCTCCACCTACGCAAAAGAACAGGACAAATGCACCGTGCATTATATCCGTACTTGCGTACTCAACGAAATTGTCCTCGGTGAGCTGAACAAGCTCCTGACAATGGTGCGTGAGAACGAGGATGAGTTTATCCAGACCGCTATGAGCAATTCCGTTCAGCGCAAGTCCTCGGAGCTTACAAAAGCAAAGAAAACGCTGAAACAGGCTGAAAAGCGTATCGCTGAACTGGACAAGCTGTTCACAAGGCTCTATGAAGATAATGTCCTCGGCAGGCTCTCCGATGAGCGTTTCACGATGATGTCGGCAGGATATGAGGAAGAACAGGCAAAGCTGAAAGCAACTGTTGCGGAGCTTACAACCCTGATTGACGGTGCGGAGCAGAAGTCCTCCGATGTAACGGCGTTCCTCAAAGTTGTGCATAGATATGAGCATATCGAAACGCTCACGCCTGAGATCATGCACGAGCTGGTCGATAAGATCATCGTCCACGAACCCGATAAATCCAGCGGAAAGCGTGTGCAGGATATTGAGATACACTTCCGCTTTGATGTGGCGGTGTCCACCATATCCGTGGAAACAGGTAAATATGGAAAAAAGGTCGCATAACCGACGGTGTTATGCGACTACACTAAGGGAGAAAAAACTTCTATATCACTACTGTGCTTTAGCACCGGGGTTATCATTACCGTAACCTTCAAGAAGGTTTACAACGCCCCATACACCAACGCCTGCACCGATCAGGCAGATAACGCTCTTGAGAACGGTACACGCAGTAGAAATGAAAGAAGAAGTATCAACAGCACCCGTGCCTGCTGCAAATGCCTGAGTTGCACAGGCAGATGCCATGATGCCTGCAATAGTGCAGAACATCGTTGCCTTCTTTGCACCACGGGTGAGCTTAGAGAGCCACTTGTGCTTCGGTGCAGAGGTAGTGGCTGCTGTCTCCATAGCGGTAGCATCGACCGCAGAAATATTCAGTTCGTTCATAGGTAAAAAGTCTCCCTCAAAAAATAAAGTAAAGATTGTCCGCAGCTTCAACCGATTCTCTTTTTATTCGGTTTCTTCACTGTCTGAGTTAAAAGCCGACATATATCTCTTTTTCTTCGGTTTCCTCAGATATTGCAGTATCAGCGTTATCTGTTTCTTTTGCCGATACTGTTGTAACTTCCTGTCCGGCGTTTGTCATATCAACACCATACCCCATAAAGCTTGCTTCTTTACGCAGTTTCAAACGCATCTCTCTTCGGTCACTCACATAGTTTTCGATGTTGAATTCCTGCGCAGGATTATCGTCTAACAGCATAGGGTATTGCTTATGACGGGTAATATCAAACTTGTCCGAGAAGAACGGACGCACTCCTCGTACTTGCAAGATACATTTACCGCCGTCCATGACCGCCAGTTCGTCCTGAGATTTCAGCTCTTTTCCAAGCTTCTGATAGTTCATTCCGTAACTTTCCGACTGTCCACGGTTGGTAGAGGTGTTGAAACTGTCGATAGTTTCCTTGCCGAGACTTTCGGAGATCTCTTTCAGCGTTGATTTCTCCTTGCCGCCCAAAAACAGCATCGTATCACAGTTGCCCTCAATCGTATCTGCATTATCTTTATATATAGCCTTTAGCTGGCTCTTAGCTTGCAAGATGATCGACGCACTTATTTCACGGCTTCGGATCGTCGCTATGAGCTTCTCAAACTGCGGAATTTCGCCAATATTGGCGAACTCGTCTAACAAACAGCGTACATGATAGGTCAGCTTTCCGCCCTTTGAATTGTCCGCTTTGGTACACAAAAGGTTGAATAGCTGAGAATACATGATAGCCACAAGGAAGTTAAATGTGGCATCTGTATCAGAGATGATTATGAAAAGCGCACTCAGCTCGTCACCGAGCTTGTCAAGGTGCAGCTCATCGTAGGAGGTGATCTCCAAGACCTCATCTATTGCAAAAGGCGCGAGTCGGGTGCTACAGCTAATTAGGATAGACTTAGCTGTTTTTCCTGCCGCCAACTTGTATGCCTTGTATTGTTTGAGTGCAAATGCACCCATTCGCCGTTGTTCGGCATCGGGTTCAGCTTCAAAAACATCACCGTAATCAGCCATTACATCAGGATCATCGTGGTTTGTATGGTTTAGCCAGCACTCCACGATCTCAAATTCAAGGTCAATGCTGTTTTTGAACTCCTCATCGTCCTCACGGCACTCCGAATTGTTGATCATGTCGATCAACGTTTCAAAGTTCCATTGATCTTCGGGGTACATAGCGAAAATAAGTGCAATATACGCAGTATAGAGTAGTTTCTCCGCTTTCACCCAAAAGTCATCGCCGGACGGCTGCTGAGAGGAAGAAGTGTTTTTGATAAGCACTTCCACGAATTTCAGAATGTCCTTCTCACGGTTCTTCCTGCTGATATATGCGAACGGGTTGTAGTGCATCGACTTCGCAAAATCAATGGTATTGAATACCTTGATCTTGTACGGCTCATAAACAGGGATATATTTTCCCTTATCGTCCTTTTTGTACTTGCCATCATGTGTTTTCTGATACACGATTTTTCCGTTCACACGTTTCGGGCGGCCCCGTTCAAGCATCTTTCCGCGCTCCACAAGCACCGTGCCTTTCGGATCGGTGACTACATAGGAGGAGTGCATCTGCATCAGGTTCGGCTTTACGAAAAATCGTGTCTTACCTGAGCCTGAGCCACCGATAACGAGGATATTTTTATTTCTCGCAAACTTCGGTGCAGAGGGCTTGCCCATTGTGAGAGATTCCGTCCGTGTGAGAATGACATTGTTTTCGGGGCAGGATAAGTCCATATACGGCTCAATATCCTTTTCACCGCCCCATACGGCAGAGCCGTATTCCTCGCCCTGGCGAAATTTCTTCTTGTTTTTCGACTTGACATAGAGGACTAACCTCATTACACCCGCAAGAACCAAGCCGAAAAGAAGATCAAACGGGTGTAAACTGGGAAAGATTCGTGCAAACGCCACACCGAGATTGCTCATGAAAGGCAGGATTTTTTCTTGAAATCCGTCACCCTCAGCGGTTCGGTACGCAAAGCCGATCAGGTTGCCCACATAAGAGAAAGCTACATAGGGAACAGCCTTGATGATCAGCTTTTTGAGTTTTCTCGTGTCGATCTGCAATTCGCAGACCTTTCCTTTCTGTTGGTATCGGCATCAAAAACCGCCGTAAAAACATCATCGTCCCTTGCCCGTGGAACGGGCACAGGCATGAAATAGCCGTAAATCATCGTCTGTTCTCCCTTGTTTTTTCTCTCTGTTTCTGTTTTCGAGGTTTGCTCCTGAGTTTCTGAGCCTGCTGCTGCATCTTCTCACGGGTGAACTCACCACGCTTCGGTGTCTTGCACTGGTCCTTGCCGACATACTCCGAAAATGCCCTCTTGAAATCCTCTGTCTTAGCAGCGGAAAAGAAAACATGATAGGTAGGCGGCGAGGTGCTTTTATCTCTTTTCAGAGCAAAATCCACATCGTATTTTCGTGCGGTTTTCAGGAAATCCCCGATATTTCGGTCTGAAACCTCAATGCTGTCGAGCTTTGACGGCGACTTAGCCTGCAACTGCTTATAGGTCATTCGCCCTTTTTTCTCTGCCTTGCCCGACATAAACTCCTGCAATGCCGATTTCAGCACATCAGCGGTCATTTTCTCCGCCTTGATTGAAATGTCAATGGTTTTCTTCGCACCGTTCTCATAGTCGGACGGCATTACGCATCACCGCCTTCGTCTGCGGTCGGCATCTCAAAAGTTGAAAATGCTTCACTCTGGAGCCAACGGGTAATGTCACGCTGGACACTCATCACCTTGTCATAGTCGGGCGAGTGATACAGCAGATTTTCCTTGTTGGTCACATCTGTGCCAACGATACAGTATTCATCTTCCGAATGCTCCTCATCGACACCGACCGGACGCACTTCGACGCTGACCGCAATCAGGTTATCGTAGTTGACGAGATCGCCCTCCGGTGTCAGAATAGACTTAGCCATGATCTTCACCTTCCTTTCAAAAAAGCTCATTTGCCGTCTTTCAAGCAGCTACGTCCGGTTTCTTCTCCGCTCCCATAGCAACCACCTCCTCTCAGGAACGTTCAGTCATCATAACCGCCAAAATCTCTCTTGACAGCATACTCAGCCCATCGACCCTCAGCATTTTCCTTGAAACGCTTGCCGTTGGCTTCGTTGAACAGAGTGCTGATAAGATAACTCTCATAGTTCCGCACATTGTCTGTACGCTTCATCTGCTCAATAGCATTTTCAAGAACGTTTATATCAACCTTTAGCATAGCGGACTTGACAACTTCCCTGGGGAAATCCTGTCCGCAGATACGCTCCGTTTTCTTTCGGGAACATATCCGCCGAACGATCATCTGAACGATCTCCTCAGCTTCTTCCTCATCACCGAGCCATTCTGCAAAGTAGGAAAAGTCGATGTTGTTTTTCACTACTTTGGTATAAATCTCTTTTTCTCAGATATATCCGTCAATCCGTCCGTCTGTCTGTTTTTCATCATTTTCAACAGCTTTTCCGCTGACGGAGTGGGACTGATTGATAGATACTTGATCACTCAGTATTTGATTTTTCTTTATTATCTTCTTAGTATTTATTTGTCCCTGATTTTCTACCTCTTGAATTTCTACGGGTAGAATTTCAAGAGGTAGATTTTCTATGCCTTGTTTTTCTGCTCCTTGCGGAGCTTTTTTTATGGAGCTTAATTCGGCAGTGGATGTTTCTTCGTCCTCATCGTATGTATCATCATCCCGGTCTGCATCAGGCGAATCCTTTTCTGAATACTCATAGAAGTCATAGACATACTCTATACGACCGCTCTTCGTTTCATTCGGCATCAGCTTAGTCACAGTGAGGTAACCCCAATGCTTCAGTTCGTCCAATGCTGCCTTGATCGCTGTTTCTTTCTCTTTGCAGATAGCTGTCAGACCTGAGATAGAGTAATCCCAATTCTCCGGCAAAGAAAGAACCTTACTCAGAAGCCCGATTGCTTTCAGACTGAGGTTAGTTGACCGCAGATGATAGTTGCTCATTACTGTATAGTTTGCATTTTTATTGACACGGCACACCGATGATGGCGTTGTTTTGACCTTTTTTATTTTTTTAGCAGACATATCCATTTTCCTCCTGTTTTCATCTCAAGCGAGCTTCATTTGTGTGATCCTGACCTTATTGACCATATAGGTCTTACCGCTGCGTCGGAGGTAGCCTGCATTGTAAAGTTCGTTCAGAGCGTTCCTGATAGTTTTCAGAGAATCATTTTCAAAGAAAGGACAAAGCTCCTCTGCGGTATGATAGTCCGTATCGGGAAAATTGAGCATTCTCAGCAGTATAGCTGTTGCTTCGCAGGACAGCTTATCATCGCTGATCGTGATGATCTGGCGTTCAGACATAAAAAACCTCCTATTTTTCATTTTGCTTAATTAAAACAGCAGACATGATATAATGTAATAAAGTGATACATCAGCAAAATAATGCGTAGCTATGATTATCAAGTCTGATATTTATGGTGATTCTGGGATTCATAAGTTTTGACAATAAAAAATGCCCCCCATTGCTGAGGAGCGTTATCTCTGTATTCGGTTTTCAGGCATAAAAATAGCGGACAACGCTCCAATTATATGGAACATCGTCCGCCAAATGATTGATTTTTTTGATTTGATTTTAGAGGTCAAAAGCACAAATCCGCTTTATCTGTAACAATAGATTATCATTTTCTTGTGTGGCAAATACACGAGACATTTCCTATCCTTTGTGCCAATTTCTTCTACAAAAATCGGCATTTTTCGCAGGGAACTAAATTTATTTCGTGTGTCTACCGTAGGTCTACCAAGTCAAGTTATCGGCTTTTGTCTACCACAAATCTACCGAAAGTCTACCAAAAAACATGGTTTTTTATGATTCTTGAAAGCTGCTGTAATTCGGTGTTTTTCAATTTTTGATACTCAAAAAGCTCGAAAAATCGGGCACAAAAGGGAACAAAAGACCACAAAAGAAATTAAAACGCTTCACCGATTTAAAAACTTAAAATCCCTCGGAGTAACATCCGTACCGGTTCAAGTCCGGTCAGCGGCACCAAAAAGAGGGATGTACATGCATCCCTCTTTTCTGTTTTTCATAAAAAATTCAGAAACCTAAAAGAAAAAAGCAGATAGGGAAGCTCCTACCTGCTTTTTCATTTTAAAAATTCCTTTCTGTTTCCTGATTTTTAATATCTCGGCTCAAATTTGGAACATACAAATGTTGCCTGCGTCTGTCCGGTTCTCTGGTAGCAAGTTTCTTTTTCCTTCATCTCTACCTGAAACCCACCGCCCAGCACTGGCTGGATGGTCGTACTCCCGACCGTTCCGTTCCAGTGCCGGCACAGAGCACAAACACGGTCGGTTCTCCGAAAGCATCCCTTTGCCATAACACTTCCTCCTTTCTGATGATACATCCTAGTTTTTGCGTTGCAAGAATGCGTCATTTGCAATTTCTATCCCTATTATACAATTCGTTCCAGACAGACGGTTGTCCGTTCAAATAAAATTTACAGGAATCGGTTCTTTTTTTGTTCCTGCTGGATGTTGTAGACTGTTTCGTCCCATTTTACAAAAAGAACTTGTATGAACCATAAAAATATGTTATAATACGAAAAAAATCAAAAACGTACAAGCAACTACCAGTTTTGGACAAAATTTGTATGTTGGGAAGGACAGAAAAACATGAACTTTTTAGAGGAACGCATTCAGAAAGACGGCATTGTCAAAGAGGGAAACATCTTAAAAGTAGACAGCTTCTTGAATCACCAGATGGATGTAGCGTTGTTTCGGCAGATGGGGGAGGAGTTCCAGAAGCGGTTTGCCGGAAAGCAAATCAACAAGATTCTGACCATTGAAGCATCCGGCATTGGGATTGCCTGCATTGTTGCAGGATGTTTCGGCGTGCCAGTGGTATTTGCGAAGAAGTCCAAGAGTGTCAACATTGATGGTGCTGTTTACGTGGCAGAAGTGGAATCGTTTACACACAAGTGCAAGAATCAGGTCATTGTGTCCAAGAAGTTCCTGCATCCGGAAGACCGGGTTTTGATTATTGACGACTTCCTTGCAAATGGTTGTGCCTTGCAAGGTTTGATTTCCATTGTACAGCAGGCAGGAGCAACCGTAGAGGGCATTGGCATTGCGATTGAAAAGGGCTTCCAGCAGGGCGGAAAAATCATCCGGAATCTGGGCTATCAGCTGGAATCGCTTGCCATTGTGGATGCAATGGATGCTGCAACCGGAAAAATTCAGTTCCGTTCGCAGGAAATAAGGGAGGCAGCGACCGCAAAATGAAACAGAAAACAGAACATCAAAAGGGAACAGTAGAAAACATCTATCAATTAAATGGTACTGTTCCGATTGTAAAAGCAATTCCATTCGGGCTGCAACACATTCTGGCAATGTTTGTTGCCAACATTGCCCCGATTCTCATTGTTGCGAGTGCCTGCGGACTGAGTGACCAGAATACAGCGATGCTGATTCAAAGTGCAATGTTGATTGCCGGAATCGGAACGCTCGTGCAGCTATTTCCGATTTTTCATAAGATTGGTTCAGGCTTGCCGATTGTCATGGGCATTAGCTTTACATTCGTTTCCATTCTCTGCTTTGTCGGGACACAATACGGCTATGGTGCAATTATGGGGGCGGTTCTCATCGGCGGTATTATCGAGGGCATTTTAGGCTTGTTTGCAAAGTACTGGCTGAAACTGATTGCTCCGATTGTGTCCGCCAGTGTCGTAACTGCCATTGGATTTTCGTTGTTGTCGGTAGGGGCAAACTCTTTCGGCGGCGGTAGCGGCAGTGAAGATTTCGGCTCTGTCCAGAACTGGATTTTAGGCAGTGTAACCTTGCTTTGTTGCATTCTGTTCCATATCTTTGCGAAGTCCTACTGGAAACAGCTTTCTGTTTTGTTTGGCTTGGTAGTCGGGTATCTGTTGGCAATTGCAATGGGTTCTGTAGATTTCTCCGCCTTGAAAGACACCAGTATTTTTGCTGTTCCGCACCTGCTGCCATTTAAAATGGAATTTCATCCGGATGCGATTCTTTCTGTTACGTTGATTTTCCTAGTTTCCGCAACAGAAACCATCGGCGATACTTCTGCTCTGGCAGCCTCCGGCTTAAATCGAGATGTCACGAAAGAAGAAACCTCCGGTTCGATTGCCTGTGATGGTTTTGTCAGTGCCTTGTCTTCCGTGTTTGGCTGCCTGCCGATTACATCGTTCAGTCAGAATGTCGGGTTGGTTGCCATGACAAAAGTGGTCAATCGGTTTACCATTGCAACCGGAGCAGGTATTATGATTTTAGCAGGCATTTTCCCATTCTTTGGGGCATTGCTGGCAACGCTGCCGGATGCTGTACTAGGCGGTTGTACCATTATGATGTTTGGAACTATTGTTGTCAGTGGCTTGCAGATGATTAGCAAGTGTGGATTCTCGCAGCGAAATATTACCATTGCAGCGTTGTCCCTGAGCATTGGTCTGGGATTCACACAATGTGCAGATTTATTCCGGATTTTTCCGCAGATGGTACAAACTGTATTTGCACAGAACTGCGTTGCAGTCGTCTTTTTGGTTGCGATTCTTTTGAATTTGGTGCTGCCAAAGAACATGGATGTAACGATTCCATCAAAATCCGAGTCGTAAAGAGAAATCATAATAGAAAATTAGAGAAAACCATCAGGAAAGCACTTCTCTCCTGATGGTTTTCTCATAGGAATCGAATTTTCTTGACAAGGGAACTCATTTTTATTATATTTATTATAATAGAGGCAGATGCATCTGCTTTTATTTGAAAGGGAAGGAGTCATTGACAATGCAAAATCAAAACATTGACCATGGAAACAAGTTTGACTGGGGAAAAACTTCTGCGGATTATGCCCGTTTTCGGGACATCTATCCGCCCCAGTTCTATGAAATGATTTTGAATCGAGGCTGCGGTGCAGCTGGGCAACGGGTTTTGGATGTTGGAACGGGAACGGGTATTCTGCCACGAAATTTATATGCTGCCGGTGCATATTGGACGGGCTGCGATATTGCACCGAATCAAATTGCACAGGCAAAGCAGCTTTCGCAAGGCATGGAGATTGCTTATTTGGTTTCCACAGCGGAAACGCTGCCAACATTTGCAGAGCCGTTTGACTGGATTACAGCGTGTCAATGTTACTGGTATTTCGATGTTGCAAAAACAGCTCCAGCGTTTGCACGGGTATTGAAATCGGGTGGAAAGGTGCTGTTGCTCTGTATGCAGTGGCTGCCATATGAAGACCCAATTGCACATGCCAGCGAAGAGCTTGTTTTACAATACAATCCGAACTGGAGCGGAGCAGGGGAGCGAAAGCATCCGATTGCAATTGCAGAGGAATGGCTTGATGATTTTACCGTTACGCATCAAATGGAATGTGATTTAGATGTACCATTTACACGGGAAAGTTGGAATGGACGCATGAAAGCTTGTCGTGGAATCGGTGCATCGTTGCCACCGGAAGAAATTGCAGCGTGGGAAGCAGAACATTTACAGCTGCTGGAACGAATTGCACCAGAATCGTTTTCTGTTCGGCATTATGCAGCACTGGCGGAATTGACGAAAAAATCAAAAAAGGAAGTCAAATAAAATCGTAAAAAAAGTATTGACAAACAAAAGAAAGCATGCTATAATAAAAAAGAATCCAAAGAAGAAAGAGGAGGGCTTGACATGGCACAGAAACAAACACGTTCCAAACAAATTGCAGATAACCGTGCCGTTCGGCACTCTTATTTTGTATTGGAAGATTTTGAAGCTGGTATTGCATTGCAGGGAAATGAAGTAAAATCCATTCGGCAGGGAAACGTAAATCTGAAAGACAGCTGGTGTGACATTAAAAATGGAACACTGGTGCTGAAAGGGATGCATATTTCTCCCTATGAAAAAGACGGATTAGCCCGTACCGATCCCAGACGGGAACGGCAATTGCTGATGCATAAACGAGAAATTTTGCGGCTGTTCGGAAAAATCAAACAAGACGGTCTGACCTTGATTCCATTGAATTTGCATTGGAGCGGGTCGAATGTAAAAGTACAGATTGGACTCTGCAAAGGGAAAAAGTTGTATGATAAGCGGCAATCCGCAGCAGAGCAGGCAGCAAAGCGACAGATTGACCGCACAATGAAATCACAATACCGATGAAATCAGGGAAACCTGTTTCTATAGAATGGGGGCGTAAAGGTTTCGACGGGGACTGTGCAGTGGAATAAGCGAGCAGAGTTGGCATCGTCTCTTTAAAACGAAGCACGTTTTAAATTAAACGCTAAAAGAAATATCTCTGTAAGCTTCAACAGAAGCTTACAGGTAGCTGCCTAAGTCAGCTACTGTCGCCCACAGGAGTACCACGGCCTGTGCTGCGGCATAACGCAGTGGTGAACGATTCTTCGGCCTGTTCACACCGTTGAATGGCATTTGAACTACGGACAGTTGCAGCCTGTTTATCGGCGGCTTTTGTCCGGAATTTGAAAAGATAAACTACGCTCGTAGAAAGTTGCAGGAATCGGTTTTCGGACACGAGTTCGACTCTCGTCGCCTCCACCACACAAAAACACGTAATCGGAAAGGTTACGAAAACCACGTAATCACGTTATATAGCGTGGTTACGTGGTTTTTCTTTTACAAATTTTG
>PPYE01740663.1_pt1 | contig 25474 bp, 23 predicted proteins | sample 1559881 | NCBI WGS metagenome assembly PPYE01 (sample SAMN08240022, study PRJNA423297) | Human gut metagenome, whole genome shotgun sequencing project. | reverse complement strand
TTTGGCAACGCAGATGCCGTGCCGCAGCCGCCGGAGCGGTGCTTAAGCCGTCAGGCGGGAATTGTGCGGTGTTGCCCTATAATAAAACTTGCCGCAAACCCTGCACTCAATAAATCGCTTCCTCCCTCCAATGTGCCAGGCGGTGCACCGTTTCGTCATCCTCCACCCAGCCCTCCACGGGGCTGGCGGCGGCGTTGGGGGCGTAACTCTGCATCACGCCGGGGCTGCGCCCGGCCAGGTATTCCCGCGCGTTTTTCTGGCGGGCGGGCACCGGCGGCTGGCCGCAGCAGTCCGGCTTGGCGGGCTCGGCCTGCTTGGGTGTGCGGGCGGGCTGTTTGCGCAGGTCAATAATGCTGTTGGCAGTGTTCTGCTGCGTTTGGCCGCGGGCGGTGCCATCCGCCTGATGGGTGATACGGGTACTCATTCTGCATCCCTTCTTTCTACCCATCATGATTCCCGCCGCTATGGTCCCTTATGCGGGAAGGCAAAAATTGCCCTGTCCAACTTCGGCAAAATATGCTATACTGATAGTCCAATTCAAACCAAAGGAGCTGCCCCCATGGATGTCAAAATCAATCAGGTCATTTTACATATTCTGGATGCCGGCGCATCGGAACCGGTGCTTTCGGACCGGCCGATGGAGCTGGATGCTGACCTTTATGAATATTTTTCTGTCTGCATTGAAAAGGCATTTGCCAGCGATGACAGCAAAAACTGCCGCTTTCTGCCGGATTCCCCCTTTTTGCAGGAGATGCAGCACAACGATGACTTTATTGACCTTTCGCGCCGTATTGCGGGTGTGATTTTTGAACAGCTGCTGCAATATCAGGGCATCCCCTCCGGTGACCTGGCCGTGGTGGACTGCGCTGTGGACGGTGTGCCGTTTTATGCGGTGCTTAAACTGAACTACCGCCCCGGCTTTACCCATGTAACCAACGTGATGGGCAACGGCCAGTGCAGCACCATTGCGCCGCAGCGCACCCTGCTGCCTGGCAACAGCAAGGCGGACGAAGCCGCGCTGATCGACCGCGCCAACCTGACCATTCGCCTGATTGAAAAAAAGGTGGCGCTGGACGATAAAAAAGACTTTTACCTTTCCACAAAAGTGTTTGCCTGCACCCAGGCCATGCCGGAAAAGGCCAAGCTGAAAGCCGTATGCGAAACCGCTGTGGCCGCCGTGCAGCAGGCCTACCCGGAGCCGGAACAGCTGGACGATGTGCCGCCCTTTGACGGCGGCACCGAAACCGCCGTGGAGCTGCTGGTACGCAACCAGGCGGTGGATAACACCATCTCGGTGGAGGATGTGCGCACCCGCATGGAGGAGCAGTATCCCCTTGCCGTGCCCGCTTTTGAGCAGGCACTGGCGGATTCCGGCGTGGAGCGCAACGACCGGGTCACGGTCAGCCCATCCCGCATCAAAAAGCTGGAAAGCCGCAGCTTTAAGACCGAATCCGGTATTGAGATCAAGATTCCCGCGGAACTGTGCAACAGCGACGATGCAGTGGAGTTCATCCACAGCGCAACGGGCGGGCTTTCGCTGCTGATCAAGGACGTTTTGGTATAAAACTGGCAAATAGATTGCCTTTTGGGGGCCGCCCGGTATAGGGCGGCTCTTTTGGTATAGAACAGTAAAAAACAATTTATTTTAATGGAATTTTCCACAAGGATAGTTCGATTTTGCAAATGGACTGCCCACGGCCAACTGCTTATAATGGTGGGAACGAAGAGAAAGCTTTATAAAGACATTTAGAAAAGTGAAAGGAACGTGGTTTGCGGCATGGCCAGCCATACAGGCAAAATTGATATGATCCGCGGCTCCATCATCAAATCGGCGGCACTGTTTGCCCTGCCGATCTGTGTGGGCAATATCTTGCAGCAGCTTTACGGCACGGTGGATACCCTTGTGGTGGGCAATTTCTGTGATTCCGCCGCGCTGGCGGCGGTGGGCACCGCCACACAGCCAATGGAAATTCTGCTGTGCGTGTTTTTGGGCATCGGCAACGGGGCGTCCATCCTTGTTTCTCAGGAAATGGGCCGCCGCAATGCGGATGGGCTGCGCATGCTGGTGCGCACATCGGTGTGGTTTTTGTATCTGTGCGCCATCCCGGTCACGATACTGGCAATGTTTGTCGGCCCGGCGCTGCTGCGGCTGATGCAGGTCCCGGCAGATGCCTTTGATTATGCGGTGCTCTACCTGCGGATCACGGCGCTGGGCACCCTGGGCAACCTTGGCTATAACATGAACGCCGGTATTCTGCGCGGGCTGGGGGACAGCCGGTCCACCTTGCTGTTGCTGCTGATCTCCTGCCTGACCAATATTGTGCTGGATGTTGCCTTTGTGGCGGTGCTGGGCATGGGTGTGGCCGGTGCGGCGCTGGCAACCACCATTGCGCTGTATCTTTCCTGGCTGGCCAGCATCCTGTACGCCCGCCGCAATTACGAGGGTTTGCAATTTCCTCTGCTGCCCCATGGCTATGATAAGGCGCAGCTGGCGGCTATCCTGAAAGTGGGTGTGCCGCTGGGGCTGAATAACTCGCTGTATTCGGTGGGGCATGTGGCGGTGCAGGCTGTGTATAATATGCAGGGTTCGGTGTTTGTGGCCGGGTGCTCCATTGCAGGCCGCGTGACCGGCATTGCCGGTATTGCCATCACCTCGTTTTCTTCTGCCGCGGTGGTGTTTGCCGGACAGAACCTGGGGGCCGGCAACTACCGCCGTTTGCAGCGGGGCGTGGTGCAGATCACCTGCGCTGCCGGTGTAGTTACATTACTGATTGGCCTGGTGGCTACTGTGTTCTGCCGCCCGCTGCTGGGGCTGTTCAGCAGCGACCCGGCGGTTCTGGATGCCGCAGTGCGATATACCTGGTGGGTGCTGCCCTTTATCTGGACTTATGCGGTGTTCAACTGTATGATGAGCTTTGTCAACGGTACCGGCGCGGTCAAATATACCACGGTGGTCAACCTGCTGATCCTGTGGGCCGTGCGCATCCCGGCGGCGTATATCCTGCATGCGCTGGGGTACGGCACTTCCTCCATGGCCTGCGTTTCCCTCAGCTATGCCGTGGGCCTGGTGGCCATGCTCGGTTATTTTTTGACCCCGGAATGGGGCAAACTGCGCCGCAAAGCAAAGGAACTGGGGGACGCGGTGACGGCGGAAACAGAACCGACACTGTATATTATCTGCGCTTTTGGCTTGGCATCTGCCGCACCTCGCTCGCCGTATCGGCACTTAGAATTATGCGGTATTGCCCATGATTATTGGTCCGTCCGGAAGTGGAAAGACAACACTGGGAAAAGTGGTTGCTGAAAAATTGGGATATGCCATAACATAATGAGATATACGACAAGGCCCCGTTTGCGTAAACAGCAACTACCCAAAAAATAACCCGCCAGCAAGCAGCAACAGAAATACGCTGCCGCCCGCTGGCGGGTTTGTGTGTTTTACAACGCTTTACTTCAAATCAATACCGGTACACAATGCCCTGCTTCACGGCGTTGGATGCTTGCTGCCCGGCCAGGCGGCTGGCGAGGGCCAGCGCAAAGGGGATGGCCGCACCTAGCGCTTCGCCGGTAATGATGTTGCCGTCCAGCGTGATGGGCAGGCCGGTGTACTCGGCCCCGGCGGCGGTCAGCTTATCTTCCATGCCGGGGTAAACCGTTGCCTTTTTGCCCTGCAAAATGCCGAACGCCGCCAACACAGACGGTGCGGCGCAGATTGCGGCCACGACCTTGCCTGCGGCGGCAAACTCGGTACAGACCTTGCGCACCGTGGCATCGGCTTTCAGGTTGTCCACACCCGGAATGCCGCCGGGCAGGATGGCGGCATCAAAAGCGGAATAATCCAGCTCTTCAGCCAGGGCATCCGCCACAACGCTGATGCTGCGGGCAGATTTGACGATCTTTTCGCCGCCCACGGCAGCAATCGTTACTTCCACACCGGAACGGCGCAGTAGATCCACGCACAAAAGGCCCTCGCACTCTTCCAGGCCGGGCGCAAAAAAGATAACAGCTTTGCTCATACAAAACACTCCTTTACAAAATAATACAATTTGAATAATACAAAATAAATATACAAATATGACTAAAGCTCTTCTGAATAATACAATCTGGAAAATACAAATAAAATATACGAATTAAAATGGGTGGAACCGCGCGACCAGCAGGCCAATGAACGGCAGGGGTGCGGCCCGGCGGCGCAGCGCCGTGATAAGCCCCACCAGCGAAAGCACATCTACCAGCAGCGTCAGGCTCAACGCAACCTGCTCCAGCACCGGAACAAACCCAAGCGCGGCACAGATGGTTGCCAGCATCAACACCATCAGCCCTTGGTTCAGGTGGAACCGTACAAATTCATCCTGCCGCCATTTGGTGCAGGCGGGAATTAAAATCAAAATGCTCAGGTAGCACAAAGCACCCATCCAGCGGGCCGTGCTGCTGACGGCGGGTTCTTCCGGCTGGGTGTGTTCCGCTTTGGCCGGTTCAGCAGGGGCAGCCGCGGGGGTGCTGCGCTTTTTCTTTTTACTCATACTTGCCACCAAACAAAAAGTCCATGCATGCAGGCACCTGCTTGGCCCAGCAGGCTTCGCAGTGGGTGCCGTCCGGCTGCATGTAAGGGTCAACGGTGGCGCCTTTGCCCAGCAGCGCGCGGCATACTTCCAGCGCATTGGCGGTGTATTCGCCCAAAGCACCGGGCTTATCGCTCTCTTTTTCGCCCCAGCTCAGATAAACACGGGTGCCGGGGTGGATCGTGGCGTTGGCAATCTCCTGCCGCAGCTCCGGCATGCACAGCCGCACCGAGGGCGACAGGCATGCTGCTTTGGAAAACACTTTGTTGTAAACGGTGATGGCGTACAGGCTCATCAGGCCGCCCATGCTGCTGCCGCCAATGGCCGTGTTGGCGCGGCCAGACAGGGTGGGGTAGCGCTTGTCCATCATCGGCTTGAACTCTTTGGTCAGCCACTCCATGTATTCATGCCCGGTGCCCGTAATGCCGCCGAACCAGTCCGACTGGTAGGGACAGTATTCTTCCAGCCGCTTGTTGCCCTCGTGGTTGCACTCCGGTGCGGCAATGATCCAGTTGGGGTGGGCGTCACAGTATTCTTTCAGCCCCCAGCAGGTGCCGTATGTGGCGGTGGAGTCAAAAAACAGGTTGTGGCCGTCAAACATATAGAGTACGGGATATTTTTTGCCGGAAGTCTGCCAGTCATCCGGCAGGTAAACAAAAGTCCGGCGGGTCAGCCCGTACGGGGTAATGCTGACATCAAACGTTTCAACCATACAAAATCCCCCAATTCCAGCAGGGCAAACGCCCGGTCAAAAGATTGGTATTATTGTACCGCAAAAACCGATCTTTGACAACCGCCCGCAATCTGCCCGCTCTTGGTGGAAAACTATTGTCATGATTTGTGTCTTGACACATGACAACTTCGGCGGTACAATGCTGAAAGATATCTGAGAGGAGCAAGAGTATGGGAAAGTTTAAGGAATTTCTGAAGCGCAAGGACGTTGTGTTCTCGGCGCATCGCTATGGCATCGATGCTATGGGCGCTATGGCTCAGGGCCTGTTTGCCAGTTTACTGATCGGCACCATCATTAAAACGCTGGGCGAGCAGATCGGCCTGCAGTTTTTGGTGGATGCCGGTACTTTCGCCCAGAGTGTGGCCGGGCCTGCCATGGCGGCTTCCATCGGTTACGCCCTGCACACCCCGCCGCTGGTGCTGTTCAGCCTGATCGCTGTGGGCAGTGCTGCCAACAGCCTGGGCGGTGCAGGCGGCCCCCTGGCCGTATACTTTATCGCCATTGTTTCGGCAGAGTGCGGCAAGCTTGTCAGCAAAGAGACCAAAGTCGATATCATCGTTACCCCGGCGGTCACCATTCTGGTGGGCACGGGTCTGAGTGTGCTGTTTGCCCCTGCCATCGGCGCGGCGGCTTCTGCGGTGGGCAGCGTGATCATGTGGGCCACTGAGCTACAGCCCCTGCTGATGGGCATTCTGGTTTCGGTGCTGGTTGGCATTGCGCTGACTTTGCCCATTTCCAGCGCAGCCATCTGCGCGGCGCTCAACCTGACCGGTCTGGCGGGCGGCGCTGCCGTTGCGGGTTGCTGCGCCCAGATGGTCGGCTTTGCCGTGATGAGCTTTAAGGAAAACGGCGTGGGCGGTCTGGTCAGCCAGGGCATTGGCACCAGCATGCTGCAAATGCCCAATATCCTGAAAAAGCCCCGCGTGTGGCTGCCGCCGATCATTGCTTCCGCCATTACCGGCCCCATTGCCACCTGCGTGTTCAAATTGCAGATGAACGGCCCGGCGGTTTCTTCCGGCATGGGCACCTGCGGCCTGGTGGGTCAGATCGGCGTGTACACCGGCTGGGTGGCCGATGTGGCATCCGGCGCAAAAGCGGGCATCACCGCCTTTGACTGGGCAGGCTTACTGCTGGTCAGCTTTGTTTTGCCCGCCGTGCTGTGCGCGGTGCTGGGCGCGCTGTTCCGCAAAAAAGGCTGGATCAAGGACGGCGACCTGAAGCTGGACTAAGCCAATGGACGTTCAGGTTCTAAGTGCCGATACGGCGAGCGAGGTGCCGCAGCCGCCGGAGCGGTGCTTAAGCCGTCAGGCGGGAATTGTGCGGTGCTGCCTTAAGACAATCAAAGAACTTTTTCGGCGGTGCCGGGCAGATTTCTGCCCGGCACTGGCTTTTTTACTAAAAATCGACGGATAAAATTTAATATCAAGTCTTAAAAATTGTCTTTACAAATCTCAAAACTGTGCTATAATAAGGCTATAGAACAAGGCATAATATACTGATGCAAAAAACTTTGATTCGGAATAAATCTTAAACTATGAATAAGGAGAATGTTATGAACAAGTATGCTGGTACCCAGAGCGAGAAAAACCTGATGACCGCATTTGCGGGCGAATCCGAAGCACGCAACAAGTACACCTTCTTTGCCTCCGTGGCCAAAAAGCAGGGTTTTGAGCAGATCGCAGCACTGTTTTTGAAAACGGCTGATAACGAAAAAGAACATGCCAAGCTGTGGTTCAAGGAGCTGAACGGCATCGGCGATACCGCCGACAACCTGAAAGCCGCCGCCGCGGGCGAAAATTACGAATGGACCGATATGTATGACAGCTTTGCCAAGACGGCTGAGGAAGAGGGCTTCCCCGAACTGGCTGCCCGGTTCCGCCTGGTGGGAGCCATTGAAAAGCATCACGAAGAGCGCTACCGCGCCCTGTTGCACAACATTGAAATGGCAGAAGTGTTTGCCAAGAGCGAAGTAAAAGTGTGGGAGTGCCGCAACTGCGGCCACATCGTGGTGGGCACCCAGGCCCCCGAAGTCTGCCCCACCTGCAATCACCCCCAGAGCTACTTTGAAGTCCACGCGGAAAATTATTGATGATGGAAAACCGCCCCGGAAAGCATAACCTTTCCGGGGCGGTTTTTGGTGTGGGAAAATGTATTTTATGGGGCTAAGAATGGGAAAAATAGTTGAGTGGGTGGTATCGCCCATAACGGGATTTCCCCCAAAGCCCCGGAACGCTCAAGACCGTTCCGAAACATTATGAATGATGCACGCTCTGCTGTAATGCCATGAACATTGCAAAAATTTGAAATATCTACATACCCAATGTTCCGGCGGGATCGGATGCCCCCATCCTACTGATATGATAAAGACAGATTGCCTAAGATTAAGGCTATTCCTGTCCCGCTGGATGATGCAAGTATCATCCCCTGCAAATTATTTGCAGCACTTATAAATGCGGAAACACTTCGTAGGGGGGGCGCACATTGTGCGCCCGCCAACAACCTAAGGGAGATAGCGTTTCCACAAGGTATTGCACAAACCAAACATTCGCAGGCACACAATGCGCGCCTCTATGGGAATTTGCTCACCCGTAAAGAGTACATTTCCCAGGCAATCTACCGCTCATCAAACAAAAAATCTCCGCACCCCTTGCCAAACACAGCAGGTTACGGAGATTTTTTATGCTATATTGTGATTTTGTTAAATCAGTTCGCGCTGGGGGCCTGGCTCAGATCGGTGCCAAAGTACTTCTCACTGATCTCGGCAATGGTGCCGTCCTCGCGCAACTCATTGATAGCCTGGTTCAGAGCTTCGCGCAGGGTGGCGGTTTCATCGCCCTTGCGCACAGGGAAAGCAACCTGGGAAGCATCATTGGTCAAAGCCGCAATCTTGATGTTCGCATCGGGATGCTCTTTCAGGTAGTCAAAATAGGTTACTTCGGCGTTCAGGGTGGCATCCACACGGCCGTTCAGCAGCAGCTCAATGGTCTGGTTCAGGTCGTCCACGCCGGTGGTTTTAGCGCCATAGCTTTCGGCCAGTGTTGCATAGGTGCTGGAAATGGTGTTGGCGGTGGTCTTGCCGTTCAGATCCTCAAAGCTGTTGATGCTGTCATCATCGCTTTTTACAATAATGGCAGTGCGGATGTAGCAGTACGGGTCAGAAAAATCGTATTTCTGGGCGCGCTCTTCGGTAATTTCCACGCCGTTGGCCATGCTGTCATAGCGGCCGCCGTCCACGCCGGCCAGCAGGCCGTCCCATTCGCCCTCCACAAAGGTGGCCTTTACGCCAAGCTTTTCGGCAACCTTCTGGGCAACTTCAATGTCGAAGCCAACCAGCTGGTCGTTTTCGTCATGGTAGGTCCAGGGGGACCAGGTGCCCTCGGTGCCAAACACGATCTCGCCGCGCTGCTGAATCTGGGCCAGCAGATCGCCGGAGTTATCGGCGCTGGCAGCGGTTTCGCTGGAAGTATCCGCTGCCGGTGCAGCAGAGGACGCTGCAGAGGAACCGCAGGCGGACAGCAGGGCGGCTGCCAGTACGGCAGCGGTCAATGCTTTCAGTTTCATATGTGCTTCTCCTTGGTTATGTAAAAACTTTTATTTATCTTCCACCAGACGCAAAAAAGCGCGGGTGCGTTCCTCGCGTGGGGCGGTAAAGATCTCTTTGGCGGGACCCTGTTCCACCACAACGCCGTGCTCCATGAACACGACCTGGTTAGAAACGTTGCGGGCAAAGCCCATCTCGTGGGTCACGACCAGCATTGTCATGCCATCGGCGGCCAGGTCCCGCATCACGGCCAGCACTTCCACGGTCAGCTCCGGGTCCAGCGCGCTGGTGGGCTCGTCAAAATAGATGATCTTGGGGTCGGTGGCAATGGCGCGGGCAATGGCCACGCGCTGCTGCTGCCCGCCGGAAAGCTGATTGGGGTAGCTGGCACCGCGGTTGCCCAGGCCGACCTTTTCCAGCGCTTTTTGGGCGCGGGCTTCGGCCTCATCCCTGGGCATTTTGCGGGCAACAATCAACCCTTCGGTCACGTTCTGCAGCGCGGTCTTATTCAAAAACAGGTTGTAATTCTGGAACACAAACGCTGTGCGGCGGCGGGCTTCGTACATCTCAGTGCGGCGCACATGGCCCAAATGGTAGGTCTGGCCGTCCAGCACCATAGTGCCGTCCTCGGCCTGGTCCAAAAAGTTGGCGCAGCGCAGCAGCGTGGTCTTGCCGGAACCGGAAGGCCCGATCAGCGAAACAACCTCGCCCTTGTGCACCGTCAGGTCCACGCCTTTCAGCACATCCAGCGTGCTGAACGATTTGCGGATTCCGGTGATTTTCAACATCTCCTGCATGGCGGCACCTCCTCAGGAATTCTGGCTGAAGCCCTTGGCGTTCAGCTTTTTTTCGCCCCAGCGCTGGACCTGCGTCAGGATGGTGGAGAACATCAGGTAGATAAAGGCAACTTCCAGATAAAGCGGCAGCGATTCATAGGTGCGCGCCACAATGCGCTGGGTGGCCATAAACATCTCGGTTACCGTAATGTTTGCGGCAAGGGAGGTATCTTTGAGCAGGGAAATCAGCGAGTTGAACAGCGGCGGGAACGCCGTGCGCAGTGCCTGCGGCAGCACAATACGGCGCATCGTCTGCAGATAGGTCATGCCAACGCAGTACCCGGCTTCCATCTGACCAGCGGGAACAGATTCCAGCGCGGCGCGGATGGTCTCGGCGCAGTAGGCACCCTCATTGATGGCAAAGCAGGCCACAGCAGCCGGGAACGGGTCGATCAGTACGCCAAGGCTGGGCAGGCCGTAAAACACCACGAACAGCTGTACCAGCACCGGGGTGCCGCGGATGACCCAGACATAAAACCGGGCAAGTTGCCGCAGAACGGGGATTTTGGCGGTCTGCACAAGGGCAGTAATCAGCGCAATGACCAACGCAAGCGCAAAAGAAATGATCGTAAGCGGCAGGGTGACCGTAAGGCCGTTAATTAAAATCTTAGGAAAAGAGTCGATCAAAATGCCGACCAGACGTGTATTCACAGCGGAGTCCTTTCCGTTTTTGCAAAACAAGATAAAAATAGACAAACTACCCATCATTATACTAGGGTATGGGAGAAAAAGCAAATTAAATCTGCTTCATAAAATAAAGCAGAGTACAAAATGGCAGGCAAAAACACAAAAGCCCGCTTGAAAAGCGGGCTTTTGTGCATAGAGGGGTGGGAAAGTATATAAAGGTCAGAAGATGGTAATGTAATAAATGGGAACTTAAAGGGGGTATACTCTGTTTTTCTCTTTCTTGTTACAAGTACATTATAACCTTGATTATTAAAATGTCAAATGCAATACTTGCAATTTTGTTTTGCTTTTATTATAATGATGCCCAGATAACTTAAAATAATTCAGCATATGCACAGAAAATGAAAGGGTTTTCGGTTTTGTAATGCCATACAAGGTTTATTTGCTTTATTTTATTTTTATTGTGCTCATTGACTAAAACTGACAGGAAGTGACTCGACATGGATGAATTAGACAGCAAAATCATCCAGCTTATGATGCGCAACGCCCGCATGCCGGTCAAGGAAATCGCCAAACAGGTCAACCTGACCAGTCCGGCGGTGTCCAGCCGTATCCACCGCATGGAGCAGGAGGGCATCATCGGCGGCTATACCGTGCGCCTGCATCACCCCGGCGAGAATAACCGAGTCCAGGCGTTGATTTCCATCCAGACGGCGGTATCGGAACGGGACCATTTCCTTAAAATGATCCAGGGCGAACCGCAGATCCTGCAGTGCTACCGCGTGACCGGCAGCTATAACTTTATCGTCAAGGTCAGCTGCCCCGGCATTGATGCACTGGAACACCTGCTGACCCACCTGCAAAAGATGGGCAACACCAACACCCAGATCATTCTTGCCACACCGCTGGACCGCAGTCTGAGCCTGGAAGGGGACGTATAAATGGAATTGCATATTTGTAAACAATGCGGTCTGGTGGCTCCCAAGGGAACTACCGTCTGCCCGCGCTGCGGCCGTGCGCTGCCCCCCACCAAAGCAGAAGCCAGCCGCCCGCGCTATACCATCCATGTGGACCCGGATATGGTTCAATACTGGGATGATGAAGACGAGGATGAATTTCCGCTGAAAGATGATCCCTTTTTCATGTACTATGAGGGCGAGCAACAGGAAGCGATGGGCACTGGGCATTACCTTGCAACGCTGCTGTTGTTTGCCATCCCGGTGGTGGGCCTTATCATGATGATTTACTGGAGCCTTTGCGGCAGCAAATGGGAGGAACGCCAGAAGCTGGCCACTGCCTGCATGATCAAGCGGCTGGTGGGGGACCTGGTCATTCTGGCCCTGCTGATTGCGGCGCACAGTGTGATCGTTGGCCTTTCTTACATGCCCATCCTGCTTGGCGGCATGGGCTATTAAAAGGAGGGAAGCACAGTGAAAGTAAGCGTGATTATCCCCAATCTGAATGGTGCTGGCTGGCTGCGGGATTCCATCGAATCCATCTGGGCGCAGACTGAGCAGGACTTTGAGCTGATCGTGATCGATAACGGCTCCACCGATGAAAGCCTCGAAATTGCCCACAGCTACTGCGGTAACCCCCGCTACCACCTGATCGAAAACAGCGAGAATACCGGTTTTTCCCATGCTGTCAACCAAGGCATCGCCATGGCCAAAGGCGAGTATATGGCCTTGTTCAATAACGATGCCTTTGCCGAACCGAACTGGTTGGAAGAGCTGCTGAAAACCGCTGAGAGCGACCCGAAGATTTTTGCGGTATCCAGCCTGATGCTGCGCTATTACGAGCCGGAACTGGCCGATGACGCCGGAGATTATGTGACGATTCTGGGCTTTGCCTGCAAGCGCGGCGACGGCCTGAAAGCCAGCCGCTACCAGAAGCCCTGCCGTATTTTTTCTGCCTGTGGCGGCGCAGCACTGTACAGAAAGTCCATTTTGGATAAAATTGGCGTTTTTGACGAATTGTTTTTTGCCTACTATGAGGATGTTGACCTCAGCTGGCGCGCCAACAATTTTGGTTATAAAAACGTCTATTGCCCCACCGCAAAGTGCCGCCATATCTGCGGTGCCACCACCGGCGCGGTGCGGTATAACCCATTCAAAAGCATTCAGAGCGGCCGCAACAGCATTCTGCTGCCCTACAAAAACCAGCCGGTGGTCATGCTGGTTGTCAATTTTATCCCCATGCTGCTGGGCTATTTGTTGAAAGTTATCATGTTCCGTCACCGCGGCTTCGGCAATGATTATGCCAAGGGCTATGCGGAAGCCAAGATCGTGGCAACGCAGATGCCGTGCCGCAGCCGCCGGAGCGGTGCTTAAGCCGTAAGGCGGGAATTGTGCGGTGTTGCCTAAAATAAAGCATGTGATTTCCCGCCCGACAAAGGTGGAAAAAGCACATGCTTTTTGTATTTGTGGAATCGTGTTATATCTAAATACGTCTATATTCTGTAGAGAAACGTAGGGGTACACACGAACATGTGGCTGATGAGGCAAGGCCCGATGCGCGGGACGATGCAAGCATCGTCCCCTACAAATTTTGGCCAGGGCCATCACAATTTTGCAATGCGCAATAAGGCAGAGTTGGAAGAAACCCTACAAATGCTTGCTGGGGTTTCGTGGATATTCGTTATTTTCTCCCGCGCTGCAATTCGATCCAGGCTAGGTCTCCGCGCTCCAGGCCGTGGATCAAAACCTCGGCAGTGGCAATGTTGGTGGCAACAGGGATGGCGCGGGTATCGCACAGGCGCAGCAGGGTAACGGCGTTCGGCTCATTGGGCCGGGCGTTGACGGGGTCGCGGAAAAACAGCAGCATATCAATTTCGCCGCAGGCAATCATGGAGGAAATCTGCTCGGCACCGCCGCGTGCACCGGGGTACAGGCAGCGAACCGGCAGCCCACAGGTATCGTGTACCACTTTGCCCGTCACGCCGGTGGCAACCAGTTCGTTCTGAGACAGAATACGCACATAGGCTGTGCAGAACTGGGCCAAAAGCTCTTTGCGGGAATCATGGGCAATCAATGCGATCCTCAAGGTGGGTGCCTCCTATAATTACAGTTATTTTATATAATATCATAGAATAGATTGCTGAAAAATGCAAGCCACCTTTGGTTAAACCGCCCGCTAACCCCGAAAAAGCGTGCAGTGTTACCAAAAAACTTTATACGATTTTGGCAAAACCGCTTTGTGCGAATGTGCTATAATATGTACAATAAATACATAACCTGTAAGGCACCAAAAGCGCCGCACAGGCAAAGGAGGAAAAACGCTATGAAAAAATCCGCACAGACCGTCATTCGGGAAGGCGCCTGCTATACTATCGCTGCCGCCAATGGCCGCGTGCTGGAAGTTGCCGATTTCAACACCGAGAACGGTGCATCCATCCGCCTGTGGAGCTATGAGGGTCAGCCCTGGCAGCAATGGATTTTTGAGGAAGCCGCCGAAGGCCAGTACCGCATCAAAAACCGCTTTACCGGCAAGGTGATGGACCTGGCCATGAGTGGTGTTGTGAACGGAACCTGGGTGCACCAGTGGGAGAAAACCACCGGCAAGGGCCAGCGTTGGGAGATTGTTCCCGCCGATGGCGGCAAGGCTAAGATCCGCAATGTGCTGGCTGATAAGGTCATTGACCTGGTAGGCATGCGGGTCGATAACGGTACCCAGGCCCAGATCTGGCAGGATGTGTTTGGCGAAAACCAGCTGTGGAGCATCCAGCCCGTGCCGGATAAGCTGCTGCAAAAGGATATGCCAAAGCCGGAACCCAAGAAAACGGCCCCCAAGTCCACCCGCACCCAGACCGGCACCGGCCGCGCCAAAAAGACCGGCGGCAAAGGCGGACGCCGCGCAGCCAAGTAAAGCAGAGAAAACCGAATAAATAAAATTGAAACAGCCCGCTCATCCGGCAACAAACGGATGGACGGGCTGTTGCGGTTATATTTTGAAAGCCAAACTTTACTGGCGGATCATGCGGTAACCAACGCCGATGTGGGTCTGGATATAGCGGGGGTGGCTGGGGTCTTCCTCAATTTTTTTGCGCAGCGTTGCCATAAACACGCGCAGGGACGGTGTGTCCGATGCAGCCGGGCTGCCCCAGACTTCGTTCAGCAGATAGTTGTGGGTCAGCACTTTGCCGGTGTTCTTGGCCAGCACGCAGATTAGCTTGTACTCAATGGGGGTCAGGTGAATCTCCGTTCCGCCGCGGTACACACAGCCTGCGGCATAGTCAATGCGCAGTTCTCCGTTCTCGTATATGCTGGCCTGGTCACCTGCGCGGGAAGTATCATACCGCACACGGCGCAGCGCCACGCGCAGCCGGGCCAAAAGCTCCTCCACGCTAAACGGCTTGGTCAGGTAATCATCTGCACCGGCATCCAGGGCGGATACTTTGTCGGTATCATCACTGCGGGCCGAAACCACCAGAATGGGCACATTGCTCCATCCGCGAATCTTGCGGATCACATCAATACCGTCCATATCCGGCAGGCCAAGGTCCAGCAAAATTACATCCGGCCGTGCCGAAGCAGCTTCCAACAGGGCACCGGCTCCGTTCTGTACACGGTGGTACTGATAATTGCGGGTTTCCAGTGTGGTGGAGATCAGCCGTGCAACAGCCGGGTCATCCTCCACCACAAGGATCAGCGGTTTATTCATACAGGGTCACCTCAGTTCGCGGGAGTGTAAAACGGAAGCAGGCACCGTGCGGTGCAGCGTTCTGTACATCGATCACACCGCCATGGGCGGCAACAATGGAACGGCACAAGGCCAGCCCAAGACCCAGCCCGCGGCGGCCATCGCTGCGGGTTTTGCCAAGGGTATAAAACATATCAAACAGCTTGTCCCGGCTTTCTTCCGGGATGCCGGGGCCGTCATCCGTTACGCAGATGCGGACAAATTTACCCTCCGGCGCGGCGAAAAGCTCGATGCGGGAATGTTCGGGGGTATATTTGATGGCGTTGTTGATGAGGTTCACCAGCACCTGCTCGATCAGCTGGGCGTCCATATCGGCCATCAGCAGGTCATCCGCCACGTTGGTCACAATGGTGTGGCGGGCGGCGTCATGGTCTAAATGAGCCAGTACATCGTCAAAAATGTCTTGAATCAGCTCCGGCTGAATGCGCAGGTTTACCTGGCCGTTCTCCATCCGGGTGATGGAAAGCAGATTTTCCACCAGATGGTTCAGCCAGTTGGCGTCCTCATAAATTGCGGCAGAAAGCTCCCGGCGCTTTTCCTCGGTCAGCAGGGGATTTTTCTCGGTCAAAATCAGCGCGTTGCCGGAAATGCTTGTCAGCGGGGTGCGCAGGTCATGGCTGATGCTGCGCAGCAGGTTGGCGCGCAGCTGTTCCTGGCGGGCGGCTTCCTCAATTTCGCGCCGGGCGCGGTTGGAGGCTTCTTTTTCCAGCGCCAGGGAACACACATCCAGGATGGATAATGCCAGATTGTGCTCATAGGTGCTGAACTCATGCAGCGCCGGGCAACTGCGGTAATCCGTCTGGGCGGGAGGGGGCAGAATCAGGGTTCCCGGTGCAATGTGCTCCGGTGCGGAGGCAAAGCAGACGGGGCGCTCCAACAGCTTGCCCAGCTGGGTGGCCGTTATCCGCAGAATGGTGTCAGGGTCCTCGGCCCCTAACAGGCTGCGGCTGGCTTCCAGCAGCACCTGCGAAGCATAGGCTTTGCGCTCGCTTTGGGCGGCCTGTACCTTGATACGCCCCGTCAGCGAGGAGCAGAGCAGCGAAACGCAGAGCATGACCACTGCCGTTACCATGTCGTCTGACCGGATGCGGAACTGCATAAAGGGGTCAATGAACATATAGTTGACCAGCATCACCGAGAACAGCGAAGCCACAACGCCGTACACCAACCCCGATGTAAAGACGTTGATATACATGACGCCCAGGATATAGGTCAGGATATAGTTGGAAGAAACAAAATCCAGCCGGAAAAATACCCAGCTTGTCAGCGTACACAGCGCAAGGACCAATGCGGTCAGGGCGAAGTCCCGCAGCCAAAGCAGGGCAGGTTCGCGTTGCGGCATGGGTGCAGGCTCCTTTCCACTACAGGGCAGGGAATGCGGCCCAGCACTGTATTTATCCTATTATAACATATTGCCGAACTCTTTGATACAAACGGAATAATCTTTATATAAATTTAATGTGGGCCTACCTTATCCGCGGCAGCCCCGGCACTTTTTTGCACGCTGGGCGGGGCATTGGTTGAAATCAGGCCGCAAATCGGTTATACTATTTTGTAATAATTGGATTGTTCTGCCCTGCGGGCGGTATTGCCATATAAAAAGGAGTGTTTTTACAATGTCCCATACCGTTATGGTGACCGGTGCCGATGGCTTTATCGGCAGCCATCTGGCCGAAGAGCTGGTAAAAAGCGGCGAGAAAGTGCGTGCTTTCTGCCTGTATAACTCGTTTGGTTCTCTGGGCTGGATCGATACCCTGCCCCCGGAGATCCGCAATGAAATGGATATCTTTATGGGCGATGTACGTGACCCCAACGGCGTGCGTACTGCCATGCGCGGGCAGGAGCGCGTGTTCCATCTGGCTGCCCTGATTGCCATTCCGTTCAGCTACCACAGCCCGGACAGCTATGTGGATACCAACATCAAGGGCACCCTGAACGTGCTGAACGCCGCCCGTGAGCTGGGCACCCAGCGCGTGATGGTTACTTCCACCAGCGAAGTATACGGCACCGCCCAGTATGTGCCCATTGACGAGCACCACCCGTTCCAGGGCCAGAGCCCCTACTCTGCCACCAAGATCGGCGCGGACCGTCTGGCTGAAAGCTTTTACCGCAGCTTTGACCTGCCGGTTTCCATTGTGCGTCCCTTCAACACCTATGGCCCGCGCCAGAGCGGCCGCGCCATCATCCCCACCATCATCACCCAGCTGCTGGCCGGCCAGCAGGAGATCAAGCTGGGCAGCCTGACCCCCACCCGCGACTTTAACTATGTCAAGGATACCGCCCACGGCTTTATGGCCATTGCGGACTGCGATGCCGCCATTGGCCAGGAAATCAACATTGCCACCGGCGTGGAACATTCCATCGGCGATTTGGCCAATGAGCTGATTGCCCAGATCAACCCCAGCGCCAGGATCGTCTGCGAAGCCGAGCGCCTGCGCCCCGAAAAGAGCGAGGTCAACCGCCTGCTGGGCGATGCTACCAAGCTGCGCACCCTGACCGATTGGAAACCGCAGTATACCTTTGAACAGGGCCTTGCCGAAACCATTGAGTTCCTGCGCGGCAACCTGGACCAGTACAAGGTCGGCCAGTACATTCTGTAAGGGCGGTTGTAAGGGAGTTTTATGCCAATAAAATTACAAAAGCTGCCCGCCGCCCTGCGGTGGGGGCTGGCTGTGCTGTGCGCCGCCGTGTGCGGCGTGCTGTGGGCCTATTACTGGCGGGTGTTCTTTGGGCTGGATAACCGTGTGTCCCCCCTGGAGGTTACACTGGGGTGTGCGGCCTTTCTGGAAGTATGTCTGCTGGCCGGGTATTGTGTGCGGCGGTTTGCAAAAGGATTTGCGGCAAAAGGGGCCGTGTGCATCTTTTTGTGCGGGTTGCTGTTTGCATTTGCCAACCCGCCGCTGCAAACGCCGGACGAAGCCGACCATTACCTGCGCACCTATGCCATCTCCACCGGGCACTTTGATTTTGATGCTTCCCGCACCTACCCGGACGATGTGGCCTACCTGCTGGAAGCGTTCCCCGGTGCATGGGTGAATGCGCATACCTCGGCCAGTGTGGGCACCGACCCCGATACCGGGGCGGAAAAAGCCTATAACACCGCGGGCTATGCCCTGAAGCAATACGGCAAGGAAGGCGCAGTGCAGAGCATGGCGGATAGCTTTGCCCTGTACCTGGCGCACGATGTGCGGGATTCTGTGCCGGACCCGGTCAGCGAGCCGGTCAGCTTTCTGGTCATTCCATTCCTGCCGGGTGCGGTTGGTATGGCGCTGGCACGCCTGCTGGGCTTTGGCGCGTTGGGCTGCCTGTATGGCGGGCGCATCGTCAACCTGCTGGCCTACACGCTGTTGTGCGCGTTGGCGCTGGCCAAAGCGGAGCGTTACCGCCCGGCCTTTGCGGCCATTATGCTGCTGCCGATGTCGCTTTTTATGGGGGCATCACTGAGCTATGATGCAACCCTGCTGGGCTGCTATTACCTGATGCTTGCCCTGCTGACCCGCAAGGAGTGGAACACCCAAACGGCGGGCATTTACACCGCCGCCTGCATCTTTGTCAATATCGCCAAACCGTACCTGAACCTTTTGTGGGTGCTGCCTATCTTTTTGGTGGCAAAGCGGGAATGGCACGCCAAGGGACGCCGCCCGCTGTGGGCGCTGGGCGGCTTTGGCGGTGCTATGGCCGTTACCCTGCTGACGGAATGGTACGGAACGGCGTTCCGCTATAACTATCCCATCATTGAGCGCCAGGGCGGCAGCACGGTAAACGGCGGTGAACAGCTGGCCTTTGTGCTGCGCAACCCTCTGCGGACCATTGCTGCGTTCTGGGGGACCCTGGGAGAGAATGATTTCTTTATTGGGCAGCTCGGCCTGTTCGGCTGGAAGGACCTGCCCATCAGCTTTTTGAACCTGACCGGCCCGCTGGTGCTGCTGTTGGCCGCCCTGCTGGCTGCTGCGCAGCAAAAACGCGCCGATGTGTTCCCCACCCGCCGCCGCGTGGGCGGGGCGGCGCTGCTGGCGCTGGTGTACGCCGCCGGTGCCATGGCAGCCATGTATATCACCTATACCCCGGTGGGCATGGTGCGCATTGTGGGGCTGCAGGCGCGGTATTTCCTCTGCGTCTGGCTGGCATTGCTGCCCGCCCTGGCCGTACTGCTGCGCAAAACCATCTGCCCCGCCATCACGGAAGAAAAGGCCGAAGCGGCCATCACCCCGCTGTGCGCCTGCTATGCCGTTTTTGGCGCTGTGCTGCTCTTCCAGCACTACTTTGTGGGGCCGGTGTATGTCATATACGCGTAAGCTGGCTCACGCATATACGAAAGAATAATTAAAAAAGAATAAAGAATAATGTCGGTGTGCCTGCGGCACGATTGGATATGATGTTTTTCGCAAGACTTATATGATAATCTGCAGGTATAGAATCAGCCTTTATATGCTATCTTGCCCCAATTCTCTGAGCCGCCCAACGGGCGGCGGTCCACCAACATTATTCATTATTCTCTATTATTTTTTAATTTCAATCCGGGAGGTGCTGTACCGTGCAGATTGTATTCGGCCTGCTGTTTTTGCTGTTCTTCTCCGCATGCTGTCTGTGCGTGGCGGCATGCACCCGGTTCGATGCCGCCCTGCTGCCGCTGCCCGCTTTGTGCGGGTCGGCCGTGGTGCTGTATCTGCTTTCCCTGCTGGGGCTTTTGCAGTTCGGCCATTTTATCATCATGGCGGTCTGGCTGGCCGGCGGGGTCTATTTTGGGGTGCGTGCCGGGTGGCGGGCTATCCGGCGGGCGCTGTTCAGCCCCGGCTTTTTGCTGTTTGTGGGCGGCAGCTGTTTTTTGTGGGTGCTGTTTGCTTTGCAGCAGCCCATGTTTACCCAGTGGGATGAATTTACCGCCTGGGGCCTTGCCCCCAAGATGGTGGCGGAGCGCGCTGCGCTGTATGTGGCGGATCCCATCAACCTGACGGCGAGCTTTACCTACCCGGCAACCAGCCTGGTTTCCTATCTCTTCCAGCGCGTACCGGGCCAGTTTTATGAATGGCAGTGCCTGGCCGGGCTGGATATTTTGTTCCTGGCCTGCATTGCCCCGGCGGCAGCCATGCCGCGCAAAAACTGGGCGGGTGCTGTGTTGGTATTTGCTGCGGGCTTTCTTCTGCCGTTCTTTTTCAGCGTGGTTCCGGCGGGCACCCCATCCACCATTTACGCCAACGCCATGGCGGATACCCCCCTGGCGCTGCTGTTTGGCGGAACCCTGTGCCTGTATGCCGCGGCGGGCGGGCGCAAAACCGGCTTTTTTGCCTGTGCCATGCCACTTGCCGTGCTGACCATGACCAAAGATATCGGTTTTGCCTATGCCTTGATCGTTACGTTCCTGATCGGGCTGGATCAGCTGTTCGGTACGCCGCACCCGGATACAAAGCCTGCCCGTATTTTCGGCGTATCGCTGGCAAAATGCAGTATTCTGGCGGCGGTGGTGCTGGCGGTGTTTATCAGCTGGAACCGCTATACCGCCGCCGTGACCCCAACCGAAACCACTGGGGCCAGCGTGGGCAGCGCGGGCCTGAGCTATGGTGCTGTGCTGACCGGCGGCATCAAGCAGCTGCTGGGCATTGGGCGCGAAGAACGCTTTGCCCAGATCATGCAGAGCATGGGCCAGGCATTTTTGTACCGCCGCGTCTGTTTGCTGGGCGCGCCTATCATGGCCGTCAGCTGCATTCTGCTGCTGTTCACGGCGGCCTTTGTGGCAGCGCCTGCCGGTGCCGCACGCCGCCGCACCGTGGTTGGCTTTGTGGGCGGGGCGTTCTGCTTTGCCGCGCTGTATCTCTTCCACCTGATTTTGTACTTCTACAATTTCTCCGAGGCCGAAGGATCCGCCTTGAAGGACTATGAGCGTTATATCGCGCCCTACCTGCAGGGGTGGATGCTGTACGGCTTCAGTGTGCTGGGCTTTGCGGTGGGGCAGGGCAGCGGCGCGGCGCAGCGGCTGGGCCGTGCGGCGCTGGGGCTGGCCGCTGCGGCGGTGCTGGGTATTTTTGCCTGGCGCGGTGTGCCCGCAGCCGGGTTCTGGACCAACGCCGACAGCCTGTACACCCTGCGCCGCGATGTAAAGAACCGCGCTGAAGCAATGAACACCGTGCTGGACTGGCCGGACCGCGTGCTGGTCATCAGTCAGGGCGATGATGCCACCCGCTGGTACTACTACAAGTATGAGCTGACCGCCAAGGTGGTCAACGGCTATGGCGGTACCTGGTGGGGCAACGATGATTATTCCAGCCGGTGGGACTCCGACTTTATGAACCTGGTGGAAAGCCTGAACTGGACCTTGTATGACTTTGAGGCGGTCTGCACCGCAGACTCTCTGACCGCCTATATGGAAGAAAAGCAGATCGACTACCTGCTGATCGACCGTGCGGACGACTATCTGGAGCGGGAGTTCAGCAGCCGGTTCGAAGGCGGGCTGAAAGCGAATATGCCCGCAACCCTCTACCGGTTTGAAGGCCGCAGCAAGCCTATCGCCTTTACCCCAGTGGCTGTGGCAGAAAGCGGGGTGGTACAATGAAAGATAAACGCCCAACCAAGCGTTTTGCCGCCCCCGCCCGTGCGGGCCGCCCGCTGCGCCCCCAGCAGCTGCTGATATTGGCATATGCCGCCGCTGTTATTGTGTGGCTGGTGTACGTGCTGGTGGGCAGCGCTGTGATGCTGAACCATAAAGCAGACGGCACTATGGTGACCCGCACCCTGACGGCGGATGACCTGGAATTTGAAAGCTTTGTCAATTATGATGACGATGAATGGCATACCGCGCCGGTGGATGAACCCGGCTGGTATCTTTCCACCGACAACGACCCGCACATCATCTGGCGGGGCGAAGCCTGGCTGGAAACGGTGGAGCTGGACGCCGTGCACTACCTGCCGCCCGGCAGCGTAGCATTGTATTACCTGTGCCCCGGCCAGACCGAGTACAGCGAGACCCAGAAAGTTTTTGCCCGCGTGAGCGGCGAAAACCAGTATACCTTTGACCTGGGCGGCCTTACCGTGACCGGGCTGCGCATTGACCCGGACAGTGTGGGCGGCGTGCCTACCCGGCTGGACGGCGTGGTGCTCAACCCGGTGCAGCCGTGGTACCTGCGCTTTGTGCCAAACGGCGGCCAATGGCTGCTGCTGTTGTTTGCCCCGGCTGTGGGGGCTGCGTTTGCCTGCCTTGCCGTTGATGTTTTCCGCAAAAAGTAAAAAAGAGCCCTGTGGGGCGGTGCGCCCATGGCTTGGGGGCACACCCGCAGGGCTTTTATGTTGTATAAAATGGTGATTCTATGGAGCTGCTTTGCATCTTTGCCGCGCTGGCGGTGCTGTTTTTGTTCTGCGCGTTCCTAACGCTCAAATGTAACCTGCATGCTGCGCTGGCCCCGCTGACCGCGCTGGGCATTGCCGTTGCCTGGCTGACGGCTGCGGGCATGGCAAACCTGCTGCTGCCCGGCACTGTGCTGCTGTGGGCGGTGTTTGTGGGTAGCGGCGTGTGGGGGCTGGTGCCCCACAAAGGCCAGCGCCCGGCCTACCGCCGCCTGGTTACACCGGGGGCGGTGCTGTTCTGGGGCATGGCGCTGGCATTTGCGGTGTACTTTTTCATCCGCCAGCCGCTGGCAACCAAGTATGATGAACTCAGCCTGTGGGCTACCGCCGTAAAGGTGACCAAGGCGGATAACCGCCTGTATGCCCTGGCTACCCTTGGAACCCCCTGGCCCCAGACCCAGAACCCCGGCCTGCCGCTGCTCTCCTACTTCTTCCAGTTTTTGGGCCATTATGCAGACTGGAAGATCTATGTGGCGTATGATGTGCTGGCCGCCGCCGTGTTTGCCGCGGTGCTGGGCGGGCTGAACTTCCGCCAGTACCGCATTGCGGTGCCGCTGGCAGCAATCTGCTGGTTTGCCCCCTGGTTTTTGACGGTGTATAACCATACGATCTATCTGGATACCACTTATATGACCGCCTATGGCGATGTGCCCGCGGGCCTTGCACTGGGCGGCGCTGTGGCGCTGTGGCTGGCGCTGCGCAAAACCGGCGGCCCCAAGTGGGCCGTACTGCCGGTACTGGCGCTGGCGGCCAACATCAAGGCCAACACCTTTGTGCTGTCCCTGGTGGCGGCGGGGCTGATGGCTGTGGATGCCTGGCTGTTTGCGGAGCACCCCTTCAAAAAGGGCCTTGCCCGCCGCACCGGCTTTGCCATTGCCTGCTTTGCCGCGCCCATGCTGATCTATTATTTCTGGAACATCCGCTATGTGGGCATTCTGGTTGCCAAAAGTGCCAGCGAGGGCGGCACCGGCGAAACCAGCGCCCCCTTGTCCGCTGTGGTCATCAACGGCATCAAGATTTTGCTGGGCCAGCCGGTGGAGGGCTTTTACGCTGAGCGCCAGAGCCAGTTCACCCAAGCCATGGCCGATATGGGCCACCAGTTCTGGACTTCGGATGGTCGGCTGAGCATGATCGGCCAGGGCCGCAATGTTGTGGTGCTGATTCTGCTGGTGTTCTTGGTGGCGGCCATCTGCGCCAGAGGCCGCCAGCTCAAGCTGCGCATTGGCTGCATCGGGGTGCTGTCCCTTGCATGCTTTGTGGGGTATAACCTCATGCTGGCGCTTAGCTATGGCTTTATTTTCAAGCCGGATCAGGCCGTGGGGCTGGTGGATTATAACCGCTATATCTATACTTACTATATCGGCTGGTTCTTTATGGCGCTGGCCTGCTGGAGCACCGCCCTGCAAACCGCGGATGGCGAACAGAAAGCCCCGGCCCGCCGCTGGATTGCCCTGTCGGGCCAGGCCGGTGTTCTGCTGATGGCCGCCGCCATGCTGGTGCGGGTGAACGGCATGATCCTGCCGCAGCTTTCGGTGCTGGGCTTCTCGGATGGCGAATTCGCCGACCGCAAGACCGCCCGCGCCGAAGCTGACTGGCTGTGCAGCGATTACCTGAACGAAAACGACCGCGTGTTTTTTGTCAGCCAGGGGGATAACGGCGAACACTGGTTCTCTGCCGTGTTTGATTTTTACCCCGTCCTAGTGGATTACTCCGGCGTGGGGGCCACGCAGGAGGGCGGCGGCGGAACCTTCGGCCTGCCGGAGCTGGAACCGCAGGAGGAGGGCGTGAAGCAGCGCTACTACCACCCCTACACCGCTGAACGCCTGGATGAAACCGTGCGTGCCAACGGCTGTACGGTGCTTTACCTGCAAAAGATCGACGATATCTTTGTGCAGAGCTATCAGAACCTGTTTACCGACCACCTGGCCGCTGCGCAGGCGGGGCATACCCTGCTCTACCGCGTAACGGATGCCGGGTATGAGCCGGTCACAATGCAGATGAGCAAGGAGGCGGCCCAATGAAAGAGATGACATGGAAAAGCCGCCTGAACCGACTGTTTGCCCATCGCTTTGCCTTGCCGGTGCTGTGCTGGTGCGCGGCGCTGGTGTTCTGGCTGGTGCAGGGTGCGGTGGCCTTTGCGGGGGACAGCTCCGCCAAGGCAAAAGGCACCCTGACTGAAACCTCGATCCCCATTGAAAGCTGGCAGCTGGCCGAGCTGACCTGGGGGGAGCCGGGGGAGAACAGCGCACCCCAGGGCCAGCTGATTACCACAGGCGGCGACCCGCAGATGATTTTGGAGGATGTATCCGGCCGCGTGGTGCGTACCGTGAGCTACAACGTGGAGTTTGACGGCGATTCCCGCGAAATGTGCCTGTATTACACCACAAAAACGGGGGAGCCCTACAGCCAGGACCGCCGCGTCTTCCCCAAAGTGCTGGCAGACGGCACCTATGTGTACACCCTGCCGCGCACCCAGATCGTGGCACTGCGGCTGGATCCCTGCAGCCCCGATGAAAACAAGACCGTGGGCCTGACCTTTACTCCGCAAAGCATTACCCTGAACGCCGCCAGCACCCTGCCCGGCGGGGCAGATTACTTTATCCCCACCTGGTACCAGCTGTTCGGCCTGATCGTGTACCCCGCCCTTGCCGCCGCCGCATTGGATTGGCTGTGGGCCGTGGGCAGACAGCTTGCCAAAAAGAAACAATAACCCGACAATAGCCTGATACAACAAAGCACCGTGCCGCAAGCAGGAGAACCCCCTGCATGGCGGCACGGTGTTTGTTGTTGGTATGGGTGAAATCAGCAAAAGGCATCCCCAAGCCGAGAGCGAATGTATTCCAGGAACGCGGCAGATGCTGGGGCATATTGCCATCGGGTGGTGCTGTCCTGGGCATTGTTCCCGGCCATGGTGGCCACCGGCACCGACAGGATCTTCGCCAACCTGTTCTGGATGGGGGTGATGATCTGGAGGAAATGAAAAGCGGGCTAAGCAGCCAAAAAGGAATCACAATGTTGAGGCAACACCGCACAATTCCCGCCTTGCGGCTTAAGCACCGCTCTGGCAGCTGCGGCACGGCATCTGCGTTGCCAAAATGCTCGATAATGTCGGGTTGCGGTACCCGCATCGTGCTTCGGGGGC
>PPYE01131076.1_pt1 | contig 25512 bp, 20 predicted proteins | sample 1559881 | NCBI WGS metagenome assembly PPYE01 (sample SAMN08240022, study PRJNA423297) | Human gut metagenome, whole genome shotgun sequencing project. | reverse complement strand
GTGGCGGAATTGGTAGACGCGCTCGTTTCAGGTGCGAGTGGTTTTGCGATCGTGCAGGTTCGAGTCCTGTTCTGGGCACTTCCCAAAATAGAAAAAATGCAATCCTATACAGAAGACGAAATTGTAGTACAGCTTCGGGACCCGGCCCGACAACGTGAGGCCTTCGCCAAGGTCGTAAGCTTGTATGGCGAGAAGTTGTATTGGCATATACGAAAGATGGTACTGGATCATGAGGATGCGAACGACTTACTCCAAAATACATTTTTGAAAGCTTGGACGAACATCGAGCTTTTTCGCGGTGAGGCCAAATTATCTACATGGCTTTATAAGATCGCGATCAACGAATGCATTACTTTCCTAAATAAACAGCGAAATATGAATAACGTATCTATCGACGATGCGGATACCTTTTTGCTGGAACGTTTGAAAGGGGATGAATACTTCGATGGTGACGAGATACAGGTAAGATTGCAAAACGCTATTCTTACCTTGCCGGAGAAACAACGCTTGGTTTTCAATATGAAGTATAACGAGGAGATGAAGTACGAGGAGATGTCCGAGATACTAGGTACCTCTGTCGGGGCTTTGAAGGCCTCGTATCATCATGCGGTGAAAAAAATCGAGGAGTTTTTAACAAAAGAGGTTTAAACCTTTTGCCCGAATCGCTGTCAAAGCAATATAAAAAGAGAAAAAGTATGAAAAAAGAAGAAAACAACCTAGATCGCTTGAAAGGAACTAATCCTTTCACTGTACCGGAAGGGTATATGGAAGGGCTTACGGAGCGGATCATGAGTCAGCTCCCCGAGAAGCCGGAGGAGAGGGCGAAACGGATTTCCTTGATGGATCGTGTTCGTCCGTGGTTGTACATGGCTGCGGTATTCGCTGGTCTTGGTTTGTTTTTCAAGGCTATCGTGGGAATAAACGGTTCCGATGGTAGTACTGCGTCTGATTCTTTACTGGTCCGGACGGAAGTCCCGACAACGGCTTTAGACGCTATTGAAGCGGAAGAAGATGAGGAGTATTTGGAGTATTTGGAAGCTCAGTACGCCAATTATCTCTTAGATGAGGAACTTTCCTATTCTGAATAAAGTTTAAAATAGTAATTTTATCGAAGATTTTTGTAATAATACTTGTATGAATAAAATATTTTTCATTACATTTGTAGCGATTTCGGTTCTACTCTCTTTCAATGCTACGGCACAAGAGAAGAAAGAGCAAAGACATTTTGATAGAGAGGCATTCGAAGCAAGGCGGAATGCTTTTATTACGGCTGAAGTTGGCCTTACACCTGAGGAAGCTGCACAATTTATTCCTTTATGCAATGAGTTGCGACAGAAAAAATTTGAGGTAGGTCGTGAATGTCGTAAGTTATCAAAAGAAATTCGACATAAGGAGAATCCGACAGATGCTGATTATAACAAAGTGATAGACGAATGTCTGGATGTTGAGATAAAAGAGGCACAGTTGGAAAAAGAGTATTTTGAGAGATTCAAGAAGATACTTTCTCCCGAAAAGGTCTATAAGTACCGAAATGCGGAATATAAGTTTGTCCGGAATTTCATGAAGAGTGGTCGGGACAATAGTGTTTTTTGTTTAGATTTAGTTTTGGCGTTTAAGTTAAGGGAGGGGTGGCGACGTGATGTCGGTTCCCCTTTTGTTTTGCCCTTATCCTTGCTTTATAAGCCTTTGGCCTTGGCTTCATTCCACAGTTGATCCATTTCCTCCAATGTCATATCTTTCAAGGAACGACCTTCTTGGATCGTGTGCTCCTCTAGATAATTAAAACGGCGGATAAACTTCTGGTTCGTGCGTTCCAACGCATTGTCCGGATTTATTTTGTATAGGCGGGCAGCGTTGATCAAGCTAAAGAAGAGATCTCCGAACTCAGCTTCCATCTTATCTGCGTCCATCCTGTCTATCTCGGTTTTCAACTCATTAAATTCCTCCTGTACCTTATCCCATACTTGATCACGTTGTTCCCAGTCGAAACCTACGTTACGGGCCTTATCTTGGATACGATGCGCTTTTACTACGGATGGGAGGGAAGCGGGAACACCCTCCAGTACGGTTTTGTTACCCCCCTTTTCTTTCAACTTAAGCTGCTCCCAGCTTTGCTCTACCTTTTGAGCGGTATCGGCGGAGGTATCTCCGAATACGTGTGGATGGCGGTAAATCAGTTTCTGGCAAAGGCTGTCGCAGACATCCTTGATATCGAAAGCTTCTTTTTCCTCGCCGATCTTGGAGTAAAAGACGATGTGCAATAACAGGTCTCCTAATTCTTTTTTTATGTTTGTGTTATCCTCACGCATCAAGGCCTCGCATAGTTCATAGGTTTCCTCGATCGTATTCGTGCGGAGGCTCTCGTTTGTCTGTTTACGATCCCAAGGGCATTTTACCCGTAATTCATCCAGAATGTCGAGTAATTGCCCGAAGGCTTCCATCTTCTCTTCTCTAGTTGCCATATTATTTACTTATTCTATAATGATTGTAAAAGAAAGAGGGCAGGGTAGAACCCGGCCCTCTGTTTGTTTTATTGTTGTTCTTTCTTGAATTCTTTCAATCCGTTTTGAAGGAACTGGATGTATTTGGAAACATCCTCATTGAATGCGTATGAAGGTCCGAGCGGCTGTCCCTCGTCATTCAATAAGATGTAGAATGGCTGGGCATTAGAACCGAACTTGCTTCGTTGCAAATAACTCCATTTATCACCGATCGTCTTCAGCTTACGAGTCTTTCCGTTCTCTTGGATCTCGATGGGTTGCGGGAGTTTCGTCTTATCGTCTACCATGAGAGTGATTAGCACGTAATCATTTTCTAGCATTTGCTTCACCTTAGGATCCGTCCAAACGGAAGCCTCCATCTTACGGCAGTTTACGCAACCGAAACCGGAGAAGTCGATCATGACGGGTTTATTTACCTTCTTGGCATAAGCCATACCGGATTCATAATCGTCGAACGCGGCGTGTACCTCGTTTTTGTATAGATTGAAATCTTGTGTATACAACGGAGGAGCGAATGCGCTGATCGCCTTTAACGGAGCGCCCCAAAGTCCCGGAACCATGTAAATGGCGAAAGCGAAAGAGATAATCGCCATAAACAGACGAGGAACAGATACATATTTTACTTCGCTATCATGGCTAAACTTGATCTTTCCTAATAAGTAAACACCCAATAAACTGAAGATCACGATCCAAAGCACGATAAAAGCCTCACGGTCTAGTAAACGCCAACCATACGCTAAGTCCGCTACGGAAAGGAACTTCAAGGCCAAGGCCAACTCCAAGAAGCCCAATACGACCTTCACGGAATTCAACCATCCGCCGGATTTCGGCATACTTTGCAGCATATTAGGGAAGATAGCGAAGACGCTGAACGGGATGGATAACGCCAAGGCGAAACCGAACATACCGATAGCCGGTCCTACCGCCGTACCCATAGAAGCGGCCTGTACCAACAAGGTTCCGATAATCGGGCCCGTACAAGAGAAAGATACCAATACCAACGTAAACGACATAAAGAAAATACTCAATACGCCGGTCGTCGAATCGGCCTTGCTATCCAATTTGCTAGTCCATGACGCAGGTAATACCAGCTCGAAGGCTCCGAAGAAGGAGACTGCGAATACTACCAACAGCAAGAAGAACAGGATATTAAAGATCGCGTTCGTTGATAAATCATTCAATGCGCTCGCTCCGAAGATACCGGTGATCAACAAGCCCATCACCAAATAGATTACGATAATAGATAACCCATAGGTGATAGCGTCGCGAATCGCTTTCTTACGATCTTTCGTACGTTTCAGGAAGAAGCTAACCGTCATAGGGATCATCGGCCAAACGCAAGGAGTCAATAAGGCGATCAAACCACCTAAGAAACCTGCGAAGAAGATGAATAACCAAGAGGTATCTGCCGCAGATACCGTAGAGTCGCCGAACGATTTCAATTGGTCGATCACCGGAGACCAAAGATTCGGGCTGTCGGTTAAGCTGTCGGACGCTTTAGGAGATGTCGTAGCCGGTGTCTCTTTAGCGGCAGGGTCCGGAGTGTTCAACTCGCTGGCCTCTTCCGCTACGACTTGCGTATCCGGCTGTATGGCCGTGGCGTCCTCTTTATCCACCTCTGTAGTCGAGCTGTTAGCTGCCAGAGCTGGATCTACATGGATACTTTTCTTATCGAAAGAGAAAGGTATTTGATCCGGGGGAAGACAAGTCTCGTCATTACAAGCCATAAATTCCACCTCGCCCTCCGCCTTGAATTTAGCGGGATCGGTAACCTTTAGTTTTTGGGTGAACGATACCGTACCCGGATACCAACGAAGGTTCATGGCAAATTGCTCGTCGTAAACCGTGGTCGGCTTTACCGAAGGAACCGGTTGACCGATCAGTTCAGCTCCATTCAATGTCTCGAATGTGAAAGATGTAGAAACAGGACCTCCTTCCGGCAGGTTCATGTCATACAGGTGCCAACCTTTGTCCGCCGTGGCGGTAAAGACGATCTCTTTCTCGGGTGCGCCGCCCTTGTCGTCTAGTTTAATTTTCCACTTGACAGGCGTAAGTATTTGCGCCTGCGCTACCAGCGCTATTAGCGCCAGCATGATCGAACTGATGAGTTTCTTCATTTTTTGTCCTTTATTGATAGATTACTTTGCTGTCGATGTGAATTTCTCCGGGATCCGTGTCTCGAAGCGCATCTCCTCGCCTGTTACCGGATGGATGAAACAGAGCCTGCGGGCATGGAGCATCAAGCGTCCGGCAGGATTTGTCTCCGCCCCATATTTAGAGTCTCCGGCTATCGGATGCCCGATGGATTGCATCTGCGCACGGATTTGGTTCTTGCGTCCCGTCTCCAGATCGAGTTCCACGAGCGAATAACGATTGTTCGTTTGCAGGAGTCGGTAGCGTGTGATCGCTTCCTTCCCGTCACCATCTTGTGTCACGTACACTTGCATATGCTTGTTCTCCACGAGGTTGGATACGATCAAATCCGTGTCTTTCTCCGGCCGTCCCTCTATCACGGCCACGTAGGTCCGTTGCGTGATAGCCTCGCTCCAGTTGGACTGTAGTTGCTCTTTTACCTTCTGGTTCTTGGCGAACATCATGATACCCGATGTGTCTCGGTCCAGACGGTGCAAGACGAATATCTTGTTGCGAGGGTCGCATTCTTTCAAGTAATCGCTCAGGATACGGTAGGCCGTACGCTCTTTGATACGATCGGTAGATACGGATAGCAAACCTTCCCGCTTGTTGATCACGATGAGGTCATCATCTTCCCAAACAATTCTAAGTAACGGATTGTTGAATTCCACCTTCCCTCTTCCATAGTTGATCCCGACCGTATCGTTAGGGTTCAGCGGGGCATCGAACTGCCGGGTGACTTTCCCGTTTACCGAGATCTGTCCCCTGCTCAATAATCCTTTCACGGATGAACGGCTTTGTTCTTTTAATAACTCGAACAGGAAAGGTAGCAAAGTGTTACTTTCACCCACCGTTACCTGTCGTTCTTTAGAGGGTTTACGTCGATTATCCCCTCCTTTATACTCAGATCGCTTTCTCATATCTATTTTTTATAGTACGCGAAGATACAGGCATTTACGCGAAACTGCAATAGCGTGGAATAGAAAAACCGTTATAAATAGTTTGCTTGTTATAGGAATAAACCTTCAAATCCCCGGATGTAAAAGTAATTGCCATTCACTCTATTTTCAAAATAGCGGCGTGGTCTTTATAAATCACGTCGTGATCTGTATAAACCACGACTTGGTCTGTACAAACCATGTCGTGGTTTATAGAATAGTGGCGTATCCGAGAGAGAATGCCTATTGTCTCGGCCGACTATATTTCCCGATGCTCAGCGTTTTTTGTCTATATTTTTTGTACTTTCGCGGATCGAGAAATGTGTAAAGACTAATTAGTTATAAAAATATGGAAATCGCTAGTAAGTACAATCCCGCTGAAGTAGAGGGGAAGTGGTATCAGTATTGGTTGGATAACGGCTTCTTTAAGTCAAAGCCAGACGGTCGTGAGCCGTATACGATTGTAATCCCGCCCCCTAACGTCACCGGCGTATTGCACATGGGACATATGCTTAACAATACGATCCAAGATATCTTGGTTCGCCGTGCCCGTATGATGGGTAAGAACGCTTGTTGGGTACCGGGTACGGACCATGCTTCGATCGCTACGGAGGCGAAAGTGGTGAATCGTTTGGCCGGGCAAGGAATCAAGAAGACCGATCTGACTCGCGACGAGTTCTTGCGTCACGCTTGGGAATGGAAAGAAGAGCATGGCGGCATTATCTTGAAGCAACTTCGTAAATTGGGGGCTTCCTGCGATTGGGATCGTACGGCGTTCACGATGGACGAGAAACGTTCGGAGAGCGTTATTAAGGTTTTTGTCGATCTATATAAGAAGGGCTTGATCTACCGGGGTGTCCGTATGGTGAATTGGGACCCGAAGGCGTTGACGGCCCTGTCCGATGAGGAGGTTATCTATAAGGAAGAGCATAGTAAGTTGTACTATCTTCGCTATAAGATCGTAGGCGAGGAGGGATACGCCATTGTCGCCACTACCCGTCCGGAGACGATTATGGGAGATACGGCGATGTGTATCAACCCGAACGACCCGAAGAACCAACATCTGAGAGGAAAGAAAGTGATCGTTCCGCTGGTAGGCCGTGAGATTCCGGTGATCGAGGATGATTACGTAGATATAGAGTTCGGTACGGGCTGTTTGAAAGTGACCCCCGCGCACGATGTAAACGACTATATGTTGGGCGAGAAATATAATTTGCCTTCTATCGATATATTCAACGATAACGGTACGCTGAGCGAGGCCGCCGGCCTGTATGTGGGCATGGATCGTTTCGATGTCCGCAAGCAAATCGAGGAAGACTTGCGTAACGCCGGTCTTTTGGAAAAGGTAGAGGCTTACGAGAACAAGGTGGGTTTCTCGGAGCGTACGAACGTGCCTATCGAACCGAAATTGTCTATGCAATGGTTCTTGAAGATGGAACATCTAGCCCAGATCGCCTTGGAGCCGGTCATGAAGGACGATATCAAGTTCTATCCGCCGAAGTTCAAGAACACCTACCGCCATTGGATGGAGAATATCAAGGACTGGTGTATCAGCCGTCAGCTTTGGTGGGGACACCGTATCCCGGCTTACTTCTTGCCGGAAGGTGGTTACGTGGTAGCCGAGACGGAAGAGAAAGCTTTGGAACTGGCGAAAGAGAAATGTGGTAACCCGAATCTGACCATGTCTGATTTGCGTCAGGACGAGGACGTATTGGATACTTGGTTCTCCTCTTGGTTGTGGCCGATCTCCCTGTTCGACGGTATCAATAACCCGGATAACGAGGAAATCAATTATTACTATCCGACCAGTGATTTGGTAACCGGACCGGATATCATCTTCTTCTGGGTAGCCCGTATGATTATGGCCGGCTATGAGTACAGAGGGAAAATGCCGTTCAAGGGCGTCTACTTTACGGGTATCGTTCGTGATAAGCTGGGACGTAAGATGTCCAAATCTTTAGGAAACTCTCCCGATCCGTTGCAATTGATCGAGCAATACGGTGCGGACGGCGTGCGTATGGGCTTGATGCTTGCGGCTCCTGCCGGAAATGATATTCCTTTCGATGATGCTTTGTGTGAGCAAGGACGTAACTTCAATAATAAGATATGGAATGCTTTCCGCTTGGTGAAGGGCTGGACGGTAGACGATACGATCGCTCAGCCGGAGGCTTCCGCTATCGCCGTGAAATGGTTCAAGATGCAGCTGGATAAGACGATTGCCGAGGTAGACGACTCTTTCAGTAAATATCGTCTGAGCGAAGCGATGATGGCTGTCTATAAATTGTTCTGGGATGAGTTCTCCTCATGGTATCTGGAGATGGTAAAACCGGGGTATCAGCAGCCGATCGACAAGGCTACTTATGAGGCTACGTTAGGTTTCTTCGATGCCTTGCTTCGTTTGCTTCATCCTTTCATGCCGTTTATTACCGAGGAATTATGGCAAGCCCTTGAGCCTCGCAAGGAAGGTGAGAGTTTGATGGTTGCCCAAATGCCGGAAATAGCGGTTATAGATAGCGCTTATTTGGATGCTTTCGAGATCGTGAAAGAGATCGTTGGCGGTGTCCGTACCATTCGTTTGCAAAAGAATATACCGAATAAGGACGCGTTGGAATTACAGATCGTGGGTGAGCACAATGAGGCGTTCAACGCCGTAATCGCTAAGATGTGCAATCTCTCTTCCATCTTCAAGGTAGAGGAGAAAGCGGCCGGTGCTGTATCGTTCTTGGTCCGTACGACTGAATATGCCGTACCTTTAGGCAATCTGATCAATGTGGAGGAAGAGTTGGCTAAGCTTCAAGAAGAATTGAAATACCAAAAAGGTTTCTTGGCTTCTGTCATGAAGAAATTAGGCAATGAGAACTTCGTGAGCAAAGCCCCGGCGAAAGTAATCGAGATGGAGAAGAAAAAGCAAGCCGATGCCGAATCGAAGATTAAGTCTATCGAGGAAAGTATCGCTGCCTTGACAAAATAAATAGAACGGCCGTTTCTTTGAAATAAGAGCCTATATCAATCTTTTTTTGGTTGATATAGGCTTTTTGTTGTATAAGTTGAAAATGTGATATTAAACTTGTTTATGTTGATGTCTTGGCATTTAAATTTTTATTAACTTGCCGGGCATTGAATAATGGATAGTCGTGCTAACTTTTCAAGGTATATATGAAGAGATTGTTTTTTATTGGTTGTTGGACGTTGATTCTAACTTTGCTTATTCCGGATAGGGCGAAAGGTGACACGTTTGTCGATAGCTTACGAAGAGAAATCAAGGTTTTGCCGGATAGTAGTAAACTAATACGCTTGAACGAATTACTTTATGCCAATACGCATAACAAAGTATATAAAGTATATGCGGATTTGCTATTAGAAGAGGCACAGAGGCAACGTAACGATTATTACAAAGGAAATGCCTTACTATTCTTGATGCGTTATTACTATATGCAAGATCCGGATAGCTTGCGAATATATTTGAAAATAGCGGAACCCCTTTTCATCGCGACAAACCGGATCGAGGAATTATGTAGGGCGAAAGGATGGAATATCTATTCTTTAGCGAATGAGGGGATGCAGGGATTGGTAATCCGGGAGGTGGATAGCTTGAGGAATCTTGCGACCTATTTTAATTATCCGGATGGGGTGGATATGGCAAACCAAGCTTTAGCGAATTTCTATTTTAATATAGGATTGGATGAGGAGGGTATTCAATTAAGCCGGGAGATCTTATCTCGCATGGAAGAACGTAATGCCTCTAGGATGCGTTGGTATTACGTGTTACGGCTGTTGCTTACGAAGGATTTGCGATTGGAGTATTTGAATAAATTGGATTCTTGCATACAAGAGTGCGAGAAAGAGGACATTACTCAATTGGATGCGGAACATACTGTCGCTTTTTTAAAAGATCGCTATCATTATTACTCGGCCCAGTATTACGTGGCGGAAAAAGAGCCTTCCTTGGTTTATCAGCACTTGAGGATGATGGAGGATATCGAAAAGAAGAATAATATGAATGCCGAGCAAATCCTGCCTCAATTCCTTTGGATGAATTATTACGCTTTAGCGGGGAAATATGAGAAGGCCATTGATTTGGCGAACAAATTGGAACTAATGCTCTTGGATAAGAAACGCTTTAGTGATTGGGTCTCAGTGGAGGATTTTAAGGCGGATCTCTATTATAAGCTTGGAAGAGGGATGGAAGCGGCTAGGGCTTACAGAGATTCTAAAGAAGTGCACGACTCGATTATGCGGGTAAAATATTACGAGGATTTAGCGAAGTTGAAAACCCAACGAGAGGTGGAAAAACTAGAGATACAAAGTAAGAAACTGGAGCTAGAGGCGGAAAAGTCGCGTGTCCGTATCTTGATGCTTCGAGGAGGATTTGTCTTGGTGTTGTTACTATGTGCGGGCTTGGGTATAGTCGCCTATGCCCGTCATCGTGCGGGGATACGATTAAAGATCGCAAAAGAGAAAGCGGAGGAGGCGGATCACCTGAAATCTGCGTTCTTGGCAAACATGAATCATGAGATCAGGACGCCATTGAACGCCATCGTCGGATTCTCGCAGGTGATCGCCGATGAGGAAGATGCGGAAACTCGTCATGAACTCTCCAATATTATACAAAGTAATAATGAATTGTTGCAACGCTTGATAGAAGACGTATTGGATATATCGAAAATCGAGTCGAATACGTTGACTTTCGTTTTGGCGAATCATGAAATGAAGGCTTTAATGAAAGATATCTATAGTATCATTTTATTACGTATGCCCGAAAATGTAGAACTTCGATTGGATGATTGCCAACCTTTTACGCTTTATACCGATCGGAGTAGATTAACGCAAGTCCTCACTAATTTATTGACGAATGCTATCAAGCACACGAAAAAAGGTTATATTTGCTTCGGGTATGACGTGACAGAGCAGGAAATCCGCTTTTATGTGACGGATACAGGCGAGGGAATCCCGGACGACCAATTGGAACGGGTTTTCGATCGTTTTGTCAAGTTGACGCAATGGACCAATGGAGTCGGCTTGGGATTGGCTATCTCCAAGGCTTTGGTCACAAAGCTCGGCGGTCGTATAGAAGTGACTTCCCAGCAAGGGGTAGGCTCTACCTTTAGCGTTATTTTCCCAAGATAAACAGTATACATTATATATAATATTGTAATAGACCATGAAACACTCAAGACGTACATTTTTTAAACAAGGATTGGCGGGTGCCCTTTTATTAGGTACCTCCACGATCGCCCGGGCCGCTTTGCCGGACCCTGTAAAGCCAAAAGCCCCGAAGGCCGTAAACCCGTTCCATCTGGGAATGGCGGGATATACTTTCGTTAATTTTGATTTAGATACGACGTTGAAGACGTTGGAACGATTAGATATCCATTATCTTTGCATCAAGGATTTCCATTTGCCGTTGAATAGTACGGATGAGCAGATTAGGGCTTTTCATGATAAATGCGCTGCCCATAAAGTGACGGGATATGCCGTAGGTCCTATTTATATGAAGAGTGAGGAAGAGATAGATCGTGCGTTTGATTATGCGAAGCGGGTAGGAGTGAAGTTAATCGTCGGTGTCCCGAATTACGAGCTTTTACCCTATGTGGATAAAAAAGTGAAGGAGTATGATTTTCATTACGCTATCCACTTGCACGGTCCTGATATTAAGACGTATCCCGATGCTACGGACGTTTGGGAGCATACGAAGGATTTAGACCCCCGTATCGGTATGTGTCTGGATGTCGGGCATGACTTGCGAAACGGCTGTGATCCTGTCGCCGACTTGAAGAAATACCATACCCGGGTATTCGATATGCACATCAAGGACGTGACGGATTCTTCGAAGGCGGGAGTCGGGATCGAGATCGGTCGTGGAAAGATCGACTTTCCTGCGCTGATCCGTATGATGCGGGAAGTTAATTACACGGGAATGTGTAGCTTGGAATACGAGAAAGACATGAAAGACCCCTTCTTGGGGATCGCGGAGTCTATCGGCTATTTCAAGGCTGTGAGTGATTTGACATAATGTGGGGGCGTAAATCGCCCCCTTTTAAATAGATGAAGATGAGAAGCATTCTTTTTATAGGCATAGCGGGTTTGTTGTCCGCTTGTAGCACGATTAATTATGTAGGTATCGAGACGTATAATCCTGCGGAGGTGACGTTTCCTGAGAATGTCGCCAAGGTACTTATCGTAAACAATGCCGTCCCCCAACCGGAGGATGCGGGTTACGAATACACCTTGCAGGGAGAGAGGCAAGATACTTGCAAAGCGAAAGCGGATAGTGCGCTGTTTGACGCTTGCCGTACTTTAGGGGAGGCTATCGTGGAGGCTTCTTATTTTAACGACGTATTGCTTTACCATGATGCGGTTCGAAAAGATAATCAGGCGTTTCTGGATACGAAACTTACCCAAGGGCAAGTAGCGTCGCTATGCGATGAGACCGGTGCCGATGCGGTTATCTCCATCGACCGCTTGCTGTTCGATATGAAGAAAAGCGTAGGTACCTTGGGCGAAGGGTATGTAATGGGAATGATCGACGTGCAGATGGCTGGCGTGATACGCAGTTACGTTCCCGATCGTGAGGCTCCACTGGCGACGGTACATATGAAAGATAGTATTTATTGGGCGGAAAGTGCGGATTATATGCCGATCTTGGATAAGGTATTGCCCTCTCCGGAGAATGCTTTGCGTGGGGCCGGTAAATATTTCGGGGCGAAGGTCTACGCTAATTTTGTTCCTCATTGGGAGAAGGAGACTCGTTGGTACTTTACCGGAATGGGTTCACGTTGGAAAGAGGCTTCCGCTTATGCGGCTAATGAGAAATGGGATATGGCGGAAGATCGTTGGTCCGGGCTTTACCGGGGTACGGAAAACTGGAAAAGCCGGGCGAAGGCGGCCTCTAATCTGGCCCTATGCCATGAGATGAGAGGAGCTTTAAAAGAAGCCTATGAGTGGGCTCATAAATCATACGATTTATTCAAGCGTAATAATGGTGATAATGATAAGAGTACCAAATTATTGGAACTCTATGTACAGGCGTTGGCCGAACGAATTCGTTCCGATAAGAAACTAAATGTGCAATTTGGTGAGGATTAACGGCGTTATTCGGTGAATTATTATTACTTTTGACGCATATTCGAATAAAGGAGAATTAATATATGAACGCAAATATGGCAAAGGTTCAATCCCTCATCGAGAACGCTTTTACGTCGGCTGTTGAAAAGCTGGCCAAGGATGAGTCCGGTAATTTTATAAGCGACTTATATGTGCAGGCTGATGCGGAAAGCGGGGAACTGCAAATTTATGATGATGAGGAGCATTTGATCGAAAAGATCGTTATCTTCGATTGGGTGAACTCGAACGAGGAGGAGAACGCATTCAATAAGCGGGTTGCCGCTTCGGTGAAGGCGGTTCTTACGCGAAATAGCTCAGCTGGTAGAGCAACGCATTCGTAATGCGTAGGTCGCCGGTTCAAGTCCGGCTTTCGGCTCACAAAATTAGGCAGTTATCTTTTTAGGTAACTGCCTAATTTTGTTTGATAAGGCTGCGGTTCTAGCGAGGTTTGGGAGGTAAGGTTAAACTGGGTGTTAAACCGGAAATGCAATGAACGCAACAGCGTTATTATTTGCGTCAAATTTGCGTCACCAAATGCAACAAAACGCCAAAACAAAACGATTTTTATCAATAAAAAAAGCGGCTACTTGTTTTGTAACCGCTTAATTTATTATTGGTGGAGCATATCGGACTCGAACCGATCACCTACAGACTGCCAGTCTGTCGCTCTAGCCAGATGAGCTAATGCCCCGTCTTGTTAATTCATGTGCAAATATAAGGCTTTTCTTGATATATGCGCTATCTTTGTATAAGAAATTTCAAGAGAAAGGAAAGAAGATGATAATTTATAATACGACTTTTCATATCCATAAGGATATCGTGGATGAGTGTCTGGAATATTTGAAGAATAGTTATATACCGAAAGCCTCCGAGAGCGGTATCCTTTATAGTCCTTATTTGAGACGGATCTTGGATTCGCGGAATGAGGAAGGTGAAAGTTTTTCCGTACAGTTTCATACGAGGGATATCGATTCGTTGAATGAGTGGGTGCGTAAGGAAGGCGGAGCCTTGCAGCAAGATTTGATAGGACGTTATAAAGAGAAAATCGCAGGATTCTCTACCCTGTTGGAAGATATAGAGCTACCTAAATGATCAAGGACCGTATTATATTAGGCATAGACCCCGGTACGATCGTGATGGGATACGGAATCTTGAAGATCGAGGGGAATAAACCGAAGCTGGAAGCTATGGGAATCCTGCAATTGAATAAATATGAGGATCATTATCTCCGTCTGCGTAAGATATTCGAACGGGTCTTGGCCTTGATCGATCAATACCATCCGGATGAGTTGGCTATCGAGGCGCCTTTCTTCGGGAAGAACGTACAGAGTATGTTGAAACTCGGAAGGGCGCAAGGGGTAGCGATGGCTGCGGCCTTGGAGCGGGATATCCCGATCTTCGAGTACGCCCCTCTAAAAATCAAGCTCTCGATCACGGGGAATGGAAATGCGGCGAAAGAACAAGTGGCCGGCATGCTACAACGCTATCTGAAGATACCGGATGAGTCCATGCTTCCGCAATTGGACGCTACGGATGGGTTGGCGGCGGCTGTTTGTCATTATTTCCAAACCAATAATCCGATCTCGGAAAAGAAGTATACGGGATGGAAGGATTTTATCGCTAAGAACCCCGGGAAAGTCCGCTGATATGAGCTTAAAAAACATAGTTATGAAATTCTCAAACCATAACTAAGGTTCAAAGAATTCATAACTATGTTTTTATTTAGCCTAAACTGACCTTATTCTTATACGATACCTTGTGCCATCATAGCTTTCGCTACTTTCATGAAGCCTGCGATATTCGCGCCTTTTACATAATTGATATATTCGCCATCTTTACCGTGAGCTACGCATTGTTCGTGGATTGCGCTCATGATCTGATGTAATTTAGCGTCTACCTCGGCGGCAGTCCATGAGATATGCATAGCGTTCTGAGTCATCTCTAATCCGGAAGTAGCTACACCACCGGCGTTGACAGCCTTACCCGGAGCGAATAATTGCTTATGCTCGATGAACAAGTCTACAGCCTCAGCCGTACAACCCATGTTAGAAACCTCAGCTACGCACAAAGTCTTGTTCTCGATCAACTTACGAGCGTCAGCCTCGTTCAACTCATTCTGGGTAGCGCATGGCAAGGCTATATCTACTTTTTGTTCCCAAGGTTTCTTGCCGGGATAGAAGGTAGAGCCCGGGAATTCGTCTGCGTAAGGAGCTACGATATCATTTCCGGAATTACGCAATTCCAACATATAGTCGATCTTCTCGCCGGAGATACCCGCCGGATCATAGATATATCCGTCAGGACCGGAGATAGTAACCACTTTAGCGCCCAACTCGGTTGCCTTTGTAGCGGCACCCCAAGCCACGTTGCCGAAACCGGAGATGGCGACCGTCTTACCCTTGATATCGATTCCGTGAGTCTCCAACATTTGATGTACGAAGTAAAGAGCGCCGAAGCCGGTAGCTTCCGGACGAAGGATAGAGCCTCCGAACTCCATGCCCTTACCCGTGAACGTACCCGTATTCTCGCGAGCCAATTTCTTGTACATACCGTACATATAACCGACCTCACGGCCACCTACGCCTATATCGCCAGCCGGAACATCCCTGTCCGGACCAAGATTACGCCATAATTCAAGAATAAACGCTTGGCAGAAACGCATGATCTCGGCGTCGCTCTTTCCTCTCGGAGCGAAATCGGAACCACCTTTGCCACCACCCATCGGAAGGGTTGTCAAAGCGTTTTTAAATGTTTGCTCGAATCCTAAGAATTTCAAGATAGACAAGTTAACGGACGGGTGGAAACGGATGCCTCCCTTGTACGGGCCGATTGCGTTGTTGAACTGAACACGGTATCCCAAGTTAACTTGTATCTCACCTTTATCATCTACCCAAGGCACACGGAAAGTGAAAATACGTTCCGGCTCAACTAGGCGTTCAATGATTTTCGCTTTCTCAAATTCCGGATGTTGGTTGTACACTTCCTCAATTGATAAAAGCACTTCTTTTACTGCTTGCAAATACTCCTTTTCTCCCGGATGTTTTGCCTCTAGCGCTGATAAAATAACTTCAGTCTTCATAGCATTTATATTCTTTAAAAGGATAACATTCTGTTGGCAAATGTAGGTAATTCTTTGGAATGACCAAGAGTTTCGCTTACTTTTTATCAGTGAAAACCTAAAAATCTTCAGTTAGAGTCAGAATGCGTACTTTCATGTTTCAATAGTTATTATTTTTCCTTACATTTGACTCGAATAATTCTATCAGAATCTATTATGAGCGGTATACCGAACTTAAAAGACTTGGTGTTCAGAGACACCCCGTTTGCCAATCTAATGAATAAGCGTATATATAATGTATTGCTTATCGCTACGAAATATGATTCCTTCATGTTGGAAGATGACGGGCGTGTAGATGAGCAGATATTTAACGAATATACTTCCTTAAGCCTCCGTTACCCACCCCGGTTTACGCAGGTGACTACCGAGGAGGAGGCTTTGAATGAGTTGAAGAACCGGAACTTCGAATTGATCATTTGCATGCCGAATATGGATAACCGGGATATATTCGCTGCGGCGAGCGAGATAAAGGTGCATTATCCGAATATCCCGATCGTTGTATTGACTCCTTTCTCGAAAGAGGTGTCTAAGCGGATCGCCAACGAGGATCTGAGTGCTATCGATTATGTGTTCAGCTGGTTGGGTAACTCGGAGTTGTTACTGGCGATTATCAAGTTGATCGAGGATAAGATGAACGCTCCGGACGATACGGCCAGCGTGGGGGTACAGATCATCTTGTTGGTGGAGGATTCCATTCGTTTCTATTCGTCCGCTTTGCCTCATTTATATAAGTTCGTGCTGGAGCAAAGCCAGATGTTCGCGAAGGAGGCGTTGAACGATCACCAGCGTACGTTGCGTATGCGGGGTCGTCCGAAGATCAAATTGGCCCGGAATTACGAGGAGGCGGTACGTATCTTTGATCAGTATCGGGATAATATGTTGGGTATTATCTCGGATATGAGTTTTATGCACAATGGCGTGAAAGATCCGTATGCCGGTTATAAGTTCGGACAGTATGTACGAAAAACGGGTTTGATCATTCCTTTCGTGCTGGAATCTTCGGAGGCTAGCAACCATGTGTACGCGAAGGAACTGAACGCCTCGTTTATCGATAAGAATTCCAAGAGTTATCCGCAGGATTTGAAAAAGAAGATCATGCAGCGTTTCGGCTTCGGCGATTTCGTGATCCTGAATCCGCATACGAAAGAGGAGATCATGCGTATCAAGGATTTGAAAGACCTTCAAAAGAAAGTCTTTCAGATTCCCGACGATTCGTTGGTTTACCATCTCTCCCGGAATCATTTCTCCCGTTTCTTTTATTCCCGTGCCATGTTTCCGCCCGCCGAGGTTTTGAAGCATGTGGACGTGAGTGACTATAAGGATATGGATGAGGCCCGGAAATTGATTTTCGACTTGATCGTGCAATATCGCCGGATGAAGAACACGGGTGTCGTGGCGGTTTATCAGAAGGATCGTTTTGATGAGTATAGTAATTTTGCCCGTATCGGCGACGGTTCGCTGGGAGGTAAGGGTAGAGGTCTTGCCTTTATCGGTGCGATGGTGAAGCGATACCCTAAGCTGGAGAGTGATAATTTTGCCGTGAATATCCCGAAGACGGTCGTGATCTGTACCGACATCTTCGACGAGTTCATGGAGACGAACGAGTTGTATCCGGTAGCGCTGGGCGATGCGGACGACGAGACGATCCTCCGGTATTTCTTGCGGGCCAGCTTGCCCTCCCGTTTAATCGAGGACTTGATGGCTTTCTTCGATGTGGTGAAAAGCCCGATCGCCGTGCGTTCCTCCAGCCTGCTGGAAGATTCGCATTATCAACCTTTCGCCGGGATCTATTCTACGTATATGGTACCTAAGATCGAGGAGAAATACGATATGCTCCGTACGGTGAGCGACGCTATCAAGGCGGTGTATGCCTCTGTCTTTTATAAGGACAGTAAGGCGTATATGACGGCTACCTCGAACTTGATCGATCAGGAGAAGATGGCTATCGTCTTGCAAGAAGTGGTGGGCTCCCGTTATAATGATCATTTCTATCCGACGATGTCGGGCGTGGCCCGTTCCTTGAATTTCTATCCGATCGGTAACGAGAAGGCGGAAGATGGGATCGCGAATATCGCCTTGGGATTGGGTAAGTATATCGTCGATGGCGGGCAAACCTTGCGTTTCTCTCCCCGACATCCCCATAGCATCTTGCAGATGAGTACGATGGATTTCGCTCTTAGGGAAACGCAGACTCGTTTCTATGCCTTGGATTTGAAGAATATGGCGGAAGCCTTCTCGGTAGATGATGCCTTTAACTTGGTGAAGCTGGGCTTGAAGGACGCTGACGCTGAGGGTTCCTTGAAATATATTGTCTCTACATACGATCCGTACGATCAGATTATCCGTGACGGTTATTATCCGGGCGGTCGTAAGATCCTTTCTTTCGTGAATATCCTACAGCATGACGTGTTCCCGCTGGCGGATACGTTGGATCAGATCTTACGGATCGGGCAGCAGGAAATGGGCCGTCCGGTAGAGATTGAGTTCGCTGTCAACATGGACCCGTCGGATCATACAAGGGCGACTTTCTATCTGTTGCAAATCCGTCCGATCGTAGATAATAAAGAGATTATGGACGAGGATCTGAGCTTGGTGAAGAACGAGGAAACCATCCTTTCTTCTACCAGTGTTTTGGGGCATGGCATCGTTGGCGACGTACAGGATATTATCTATGTGAAGACGGGCGCTTTTAATTCATCCAATAATCAGTTGATCGCTTATGAGATCGAGAAGATGAACCGTTCGTTTACCGATCAGGAGAAAGGATACGTATTAGTCGGCCCCGGTCGATGGGGGAGCAGCGACTCTTGGTTGGGTATTCCGGTGAAATGGCCGCATATCAGTAACGCACGGGTGATTGTGGAATGCGGATTGGAGAACTATCGGGTAGACCCGAGTCAAGGTACCCATTTCTTCCAGAACCTGACTTCGTTCGGAGTGGGCTATTTTACGGTTAATCCATTTAAGGGAGATGGTTGGTTCGATGAGGCGTTCTTGAATGCGCAACCCGCCGTAGAGGAGACGGAATATCTTCGTCATGTACATTTTGATGCTCCGATTACGATTAAGATGGATGGGAAGAAAAGTCTTGGCGTGGTATTGAAACCATAAAAAGATAGCGTTTCAAGAGAAGATAGTTGTTTGTGGATTTGCGAGACGAGCCGGTAAGACGGGTCTCGCGAATCCATTTTTTATTTCAAGTGGAAAGTGGCAAGAACCGCTTTGTGGTCGGTAGGCCAGATTCCAAGGGGAGTCATGATCGGGTCGGAGGTCTCTTCCGTCTCTCTTTGCCCACGGAGGATGTCACCTTTCGGACCGATGATACATACATCTGTAAGCGTTAATCCCTCGAATGGAGCGTAATGGATGAAATCGATGCGATCTCTATCGTCCGCTTTCGGCGACCAAACCAATTTCTCTAAAGCGATATCCTTACAGTCCGCCGGGCAGGTAAGTCCCGGATGAGTTACAGGGTTCGGGAAGATCTCACGGTACGTATCTTTGAAGCCGTCTTTCTCCAGCATGACGGATACGTGCCAAGGAACAACCAATCCTTGGTGGTCTCTCATATCTTTGGTCGCCTCGGTCCAGTCCAGATGGGAAGGCTCGTTAAAGTCCCCTCCGAGGATAACGATCCGTCCGGCTTCCCGATCCTTTTTCGCCTCTTTTAGGAAGCAAGCGATAGCGTCGTCACGGACAGATTGCTCGTTCAACCATAGGAGTGTGTCCAGATTGGTGACAGGAGGTTCCTCGTCCCATGTATTTCCGTCGTATCCACGGGCATCGTAATAAGCGCAATTGCGATAATCCAGATGGGCGGTGTAAAGAGCTACCTCGGTATCGCCGATGTGGGTAATGGCCTTGTACATACTACCCCTGTCATCGTTCAAGGGATAGACGGTCGTGCTATCCGTGATCGGGTAGCGGCTTAACAGGCCGGAATCCTCGGTGTAGAAAGAATAGTACGTTTGTCCTCTTTGCTGCAACGCTTCCACGATCCGGTCGCAAAAACGGGTCTGATGATAATTACGTACCTCGCTTAACGTAACGAAATCGGCGTTACTTCTTACGATCTCGTCAGCGATAGCGTCAAAGCCTCCTTTTACGACAGCGCCTTCCTGCCAGATGTTGAATTGAAGAACCTTGAAAGTCTTCTCTTGCTGGCAAGAGCTGAGGCCCAGTGCGATCAACAAGAGTAAGTAGATAAAACTAGTTTTTTTCATGTGTGAAATATTTTGTTAGATGTTTTGTCGTAGCCATTCCTCGGCGGCGGCCAAGGTTTCCGGCTTGCCGATATCCAATAGTTTTAGGTTATCCGCCATATAAGCCCTGATATCGGTTTTGGCGCAAATAGCCAGATAGAAGTTAATGATAGAGAACTTTCCGGTCCATTCTTCCATCAGCTCCAATATCTTGGGCGAGAGTACGTGGATTCCGCTAAAGGCGTACTCGTTGTGTTGATCCGGGTCAAAATAGGGATAGTAAGATTTTACCTCGCCGGTCTCATGATTACGCCAACCACACAGTCTATTCTCCTTATTAAATAATAGATAACGTGAGGTATTGCGCTGGCTGACGAGTAAGGTAGCCAACGGGTTCGTTTGTACATGGGTATCGTATAGTTTCTTGAGATCCACGTTCGATAAGATATCGACATTATGTATCAAGAAAGGCTCGTTCCCGCATAAAAGAGAAGTGGCCTTCTTGATTCCTCCTCCCGTATCCAGCAGATAATCGCTCTCGTCCGAAATTTCGATCCGGACACCGAAGTTGTTGTTCGCCTCCAGAAAATCCACGATCTGGTTGCCTAAATGGTGGATATTGATCACGATCTGGTCGAAACCGGAGGATTTCAGTTTCAGTATGACGTGTTCTAGCATCGGTTTGCCCCCGATAGGTATAAGCGCTTTTGGCGTGTGATCGGTTAACGGCTTCAGTCTGGAACCAGTACCGGCCGCGAAAATCATAGCTTTCATAATGTAGGGTTAAAGAGTTGTTCTATATTTTGTTCTCTATGTACTAAATGTACTTTTACTCCGAACTTGGTGTTAAGATGTTCCGCCAGATGCTGTGCGGAATAGACCGAACGGTGCTGTCCTCCCGTACATCCGAAACAAATCATCAAATTGGTGAATCCACGATCCATATATCGTTTTACCGAGGCGTCTACGATATGGTAGACATGCTCGAGGAAGTTCGTGATCTCCCCGTCATCCTCCAAGAACTGGATCACTGGCTCATCCAAACCGGTGAAATGATTGTAACGCTCGTATTTACCGGGGTTGTTTATAGCACGGCAATCGAATACGAATCCACCTCCGTTCCCGCTAGGGTCGTTCGGGATTCCTTTTTTATAGGCGAAGCTCATGACCTTTACTTCCAGCATATGTTTCTGGATATCATCCGTGAATTGTTTCAACCCGGTAAGCTCACGAAGGACGGAGCATAAATAGGGATATTCCGGATAGTCATTCTTCAATAACTGCCGCAGGTTCTCGATCGCGAACGGGACGCTTTGGATGAAATGAGGCTTTTTCTCGAAATACCCCCGGAAACCATAAGCCCCCAATACCTGCAAGGTCCTAAACAGGACGAAATGGCGCAGCTGGCTATGGAAGTAAGCTTCGTCTACCGGGATATATTTACGTAGGGCCGTGATATAATCCGATAGTAATTCATTCCTCAGATCCTCCGGATATTTCGCTTTCGCCTGCCAAAGGAAGGAAGCCACGTCGTAATAAACCGGGCCTTTTCGTCCACCTTGAAAATCAATAAACCAAGGCTCTCCATCCTTTACCATAACATTGCGTGACTGGAAATCACGGTACAGGAACGTGGCGGAGGAACTGCGTAACAATACGTCGCTCATCTTCAAGAAATCATCTTCCAGACGATTTTCCTGAAACTCCATCCCGGTAGCCTTTAAGAAACAGTACTTGAAATAATTCAAGTCCCAAAGGATAGACCGTTGGTTGAACTCGGCTTGCGGATGGCAATACGAGAAATCGAAACCGTCGGACCCCAAGAACTGGATGTCGGGGAGTTTGGTGATCGTCTTGTGTAATAAACGGCGTTCCTCCTCGTCGAATACACTGCTTTTACGGCCTTTCTCGATGGCGTTGAAAAGAAGCGTATCTCCTAAATCTTCTTGGATATAAAATGAATGGTCGTCCGAGCTGGCATATACTTGCGGTACGGGTAAGCCCTTCTCCCGGAAATGTTTTGCCATATAGATAAAAGCCTCGTTCTCCTCAGTAGAAGTGCCACTAACTCCAATCAACGTCTCAGGACCTTTTATCCTGAAATACCGGCGGTTAGAGCCGGATGACGGTAACTCTGTTATTTCCTCTGCCGGTGATCCGGTATATGATTGGTATAGCTTCCTAAGTTCTTCTGTTATCATACTTATCGATTTACGGCACTAAGATACCGCTTTTTAATTGAAAATTAAGAATTGAAAATTGAAAATTGGGACTTCGTCGGAAATAAGAAAGGGGAATAGCCTCTCAAAGCCTATCCCCCTCGCTTATATGATCATCAATCTCTCCTCTCTAACTAATTTTCAATTCTCAATTTTCAATTACCTAGAGTATTCCTTGTGCCATCATAGCCTTGGCTACCTTCATGAAGCCGGCTACGTTTGCGCCTTTCACGTAGTTTACGTAACCATCCTCTTGCTTTCCGTATTTTACGCATTGCTCGTGGATGTTTTCCATGATGCTCTGAAGTTTCTGGTCTACTTCCTCGCTGCTCCAGCTTAACTTCTGTGCGTTCTGGGTCATCTCAAGACCGGAAACGGATACACCGCCAGCGTTAGCGGCCTTACCCGGAGCGTAAAGGATCTTGGCCTCAAGGAAGGCATCGATAGCTTCCGGCGTAGAAGGCATGTTAGCACCCTCGGATACTGCGAAGCAACCGTTAGCTAATAAAGCCTTGGCATCGTCGCCGTTCAACTCATTCTGGGTTGCGCTCGGCATAGCGATGTCACATTTCTCTCCCCAAGGACGAGCGCCTTGTACATATTTGCATCCGTATTGCTCTGCGTATTCACGGATACGGCCACGATACAAGTTCTTCAACTCCATGATATAATCCAGTTTCTCACGGTCGATACCATCCGGATCATAGATATAACCGTCGGAATCAGACATCGTGACAACTTTCGCTCCAAGGCTGATTAATTTCTCTACCGTATATTGAGCCACGTTTCCGGAACCGGATACACAAACTACCTTGTCCTTGATATCAATGTTGCGGGTCTTCAGCATCTGCAACAAGAAATATACGTTTCCGTAACCGGTAGCTTCCGGACGGATCAAGGAACCTCCGAACTCGATACCCTTACCCGTGAATGTACCCGTATTCTCACGAGCCAATTTCTTGTACATTCCATACATATAAGCGACCTCACGTCCGCCTACTCCGATATCGCCGGCGGGAACATCCGTGTCCGGACCGATATGGTGCCATAACTCAAGGATGAAAGCTTGGCAGAAACGCATGATCTCAGCGTTTGACTTTCCTCTCGGGCTAAAGTCGGAACCTCCTTTACCACCACCCATCGGCAATGTAGTCAGTGAATTTTTAAACGTTTGCTCAAAAGCCAAGAACTTAAGGATCGATTGGTTTACGGAGGCGTGGAAACGGATACCGCCTTTGTACGGGCCGATAGCGTTGTTGTGCTGGATACGGTAACCCATGTTCGTCTGGATTTGTCCCTTATCGTCCATCCATGTTACACGGAAAGAGAAAATGCGATCGGGGATACAAAGGCGCTCGATCAAGTTGCTTTTCTCAAATTCCGGATGCTCGTTGTAAGCTTCCTCGATAGTCCCTAAAACCTCTGATACTGCTTGATGATATTCCGGTTCGTTCGGAAATCTTCTTTTCAAGTTGTCTAAAACTTCACTTGCCTTCATGACTGAATTTTATATTTAGAATGTTATACCATTTTGTTATCCGTATGCCGTTCGCTTAACGACGTGGCAAAGGTAAGCTAATTTTTGACACTGGCAAATAATTGAAAGATAAAATGCGTAAAAAATATCATTTAGATATATTATGTTTGAAAAAACGACGAAATGTTATTCGTTTCTATGTTTGAAATTCTTATAGATCGGAACGAACACAATGATAGCGGAGGCTACAAGGGCAAATATGACGTCGAAATTGATCGTTTCACTGTATACAAGCAGCATGTAGCATAAGACACCCCATAGTAAGGTGATACATACGGCTTGACTATTTGTTATCTTTCTGCGTGCCATTGATTACATTTGTTTAGTTTGAGGAAATAAGCGATCCGAAATAAATCACCAAAGCCAAAAAGACAGCTACGATGACGAATAGGATCATGATTTGTTTCTCTAAGGGATATTTTCGTAGAAAAGGGATATGACGTGCGAATCCGGCGACTTTCTCTACCGGTTCCGCTTGCTCGTCTTCCCGGGGCAGGTCGTAACCGCCTTCCTCCATGATCTTCATGGCCCGGGGAACATCGCTTTCCAGAATCTCCACCCGTGCACCGCCTACGTCTACGTAACCGGCCATGATCTGGCTGCTTAGCTCGTTACGGAGATAACATTCTATCCCTTCCGACCTCAACAGGGCCATCAGCGGTTGGGCATCCGCCGGATAGGTGAACCGGGCTATTTCTACGATCTTGTCCATGGTATTTATTTTTCTGCAAATGTAAGTAGACAATCACGAATTAACCGTGTTTTTTGTTGTAATTTACTTTTTTTATACGTGAATATTATGAAACAGTATGATTTAGCGGAGGGTATGCGGATGTATATAGCCCGATTGAGAGAGCAAGGGCGCTATTCGTCCGCCAAGAGTTATCAGGATGCCTTGAATTCATTCCTGCGTTTTTGTGGGCAGGAGATGATCCTTTATACCCGTATTGACCGGGAAATGCTTTTGAGATATCAAGATTATTTGCGGGACCGGGAATGCTCGTGGAATACGGTATCTACCTATATGCGTAGGATTCGCCGTGTGTATGGATTGGCGATGGAGAATGGGGAGGCTCCTTTTTCCCGTTATTTGTTCAAGGGGATTTTCCTGGGAGTGAAAAGCAAACAGAAGAAGGCGTTGCCTGCGGAGTCCTTGCGTTTGTTGATGACCGCTCCGCTGGCTGCTCCGGAGTTGCGCAAAACACAGCGGGCATTGTGTTTGATGTTCTTGTTTTGCGGTATGGCGTTTGTCGATTTCGCTCATTTGAAAAAGAGTGATATCCGGAATGGGGTCTTGAGGTATAATCGCCAGAAGACGGGTACGCCGATGTTGGTCGAGATACAGCCTGTGGCCAGGGAGTTGTTGGCTGCGCTGATGACCGACACGCTTCGGGATTCTCCTTATCTATTCACTTTCTTGAGCGGGACGAAAACGGGTGAAGAGGCCTTCCGGGAATATACCTCTGCCTTGGCTGATTTTAACAGGTCCCTGAAGGAGCTGGCAAATGCCTGTGGTGTGACGGAAATAGTTACCTCGTATTCGATCCGTCACTCTTTCGCTACGACCTTGAAGGAACAGGGTGTACCGATCGAGATGATCAGCGAATTGCTGGGACACCAATCGATCAAGACCACGCAAATCTATTTGAAAAGCTTCTCGTTGGATAGGATGTCTGCGGTGAACAAGGCTTGCTTCGAGAGTATATATAATGAGGTATCAAAGGTGGGGTAGGCGATAGGCTACTTGGGAAGTAGCGTAA
>PPYE01170645.1_pt1 | contig 25518 bp, 23 predicted proteins | sample 1559881 | NCBI WGS metagenome assembly PPYE01 (sample SAMN08240022, study PRJNA423297) | Human gut metagenome, whole genome shotgun sequencing project. | reverse complement strand
GGATTGTATTATAATTTTTATAAATTCAATCAGTAAAAAGAAGAAATATGGAGGATTAAAGTTATGGGTTACATGGAGTCTTACAAGGCGTGGTGTGCCAATGAATATTTTGATGAGGCAACAAGAGCTGAATTAAAATCAATTGAGGGTAATGAAAAAGAAATTGAAGACCGCTTTTATAAAGATTTAGAGTTTGGTACAGGTGGTTTAAGAGGTGTTATCGGCAACGGTACAAACCGCATGAATATTTATACTGTCAGAAAGGCAACACAGGGACTTGCAAACTTTATTAAGAAGGAAAATGCAGCAGACAGAGGCGTTGCGATTGCATATGATTCAAGAAGAATGTCCCCTGAATTTGCAGACGAGGCAGCATTATGCCTGAATGCGAACGGAATCAAGGCATATATCTTCCCGTCATTAAGACCGACACCGGAATTATCATTTGCCGTAAGACAGTTGCACTGCATCGCAGGTATTGTCATTACAGCCAGCCATAATCCACCGGAATACAACGGTTACAAAGTATATTGGGAAGACGGCGCACAGATTACAGCGCCAAAGGATACACAGATTATTACAGAAGTAAAGGCTGTTACAGATTACAATACGGTAAAGACCATGGAAAAAGACGAGGCAGAAGCCTGCGGTCTTTACAATGTTATCGGCTATGATATGGATGAAGCTTATATCAAGGCTTTAAAGAAAATGAGCATCAACGGTGATATTATTAGACAGGTAGCGGATGATATCAAGATTGTATACACACCGTTCCACGGAACAGGTAACGTTCCGGTCAGAAGAATTTTAAAAGAACTGGGCTTTAAGCATGTTTATATTGTAAAAGAACAGGAAAAACCGGACCCGGATTTCACAACACTTGAATATCCAAACCCGGAAGACCCAAAGGCATTCACACTGGCATTAAAGCTGGCAAAGGAAAAAGATGCAGATATCATTCTGGCAACAGATCCGGATGCCGACAGACTCGGTGTATATTCAAAAGACACCAAGACAGGCGAATACAAGGCATTTACAGGAAATATGTCCGGTATGCTGATTGCAGAATATCTGCTTTCACAGCGTAAGGAAAAGAATCTGTTACACGATAACGGCGCATTTGTAAAGACTATCGTATCTACCAATATGGCAGATGCCATTGCAGCAGAATACAATGTAAAGCTGATTGAGGTATTAACAGGCTTTAAGTATATCGGTGAGCAGATTAAGTTCTTTGAACAGCAGGGTACATACGAATATGAATTTGGTTTTGAAGAAAGCTATGGCTGCCTTGTCGGTACACATGCAAGAGATAAGGATGCAGTTGTTGCCGTTATGGCATTATGTGAAGCAGCAGCATACTACAAGACAAAGAACATGACTCTGTGGGATCAGATGATTCAGATTTTTGAAAAATACGGATACTACAAAGAAGGTCAGAAGGCAATTACCATGAAGGGTGCAGAAGGGGCTGAAAAGATTGCAGAACTGATGGATAAGCTCCGCAACGAAACACCGAAGAAGTTCGGTTCATGGGACGTACTCGAAGCAAGAGATTACAAGAAGGATGAATGTGTTGATTTAAAGACCGGCGAAAAGAAGTCTACCGGACTTCCGTCATCCAACGTATTATATTATGCACTTTCTGACAATGCATGGTGCTGTGCAAGACCGTCCGGAACAGAACCAAAGATTAAGTTCTACATGGGCGTTAAGGGCAGCAACTTAGCGGATGCAGATGCAAAACTTGAAGAACTTACAAAGGCTGTTATGGAAGTAGCGGGACAGTAGTAATGTGAAGAATCCTTAAATTTAAGATTCTTCACATAGATAATTGTGCTGCAGGCGTCACAATTATCTTTTTATCGCAGAGCGAGTTCAGAAATTCTTAACAGAGAAAACACAATTAGAACACATTTCGTTACTATACTACAAAGCATAGACGAGATGTGTTCTTTTTTATCTAAGAACAAAAGACACGACAGAGAGGAGAAATCGATATGTATAACGACGAAAATAACCAGTATAACCCAAGACCGAGATTTGACCCAAAGACAGGAGAACGAATTCATTACGACGATGAAAATACAACGGAAACAACACAGGCAGAAAGTTCAGAATACAGATACAGCGCAGGAAATATTCCGTTTGAACAAGAAAACAATAACACTTCCTATTATCAGCAGAGCAGTACATTCCAGCAGGATACAACCTATCAGCAGGCAGGCTCCGGGCAGGGCAGTATGAATCAGCAGAATGGAAGGCAGAAGAAAAAGAAGGATAGAAACAAAGAAGGTTTTGGAGAAAGGCTTGCAAAACTGGCAGGTTCGGCAGCCGTGTTCGGTGTAATTGCCGGCGCAGTAATGTATGGCGTATATTACACGGGAAGTACGATTCTTCCGGTAAAATCATCAAGCGACTATAACAACATTGCAACCGTGACTTCCAATGTAACTGCAACAACGGCACAGAGTACTTCATCAGCTTCAACGGGTATGGATGCACAGTCCGTTGCAAATGCAGCCCTTCCGGCAATGGTGGCATTAAACGGTACGACAACCGTGTCTTCAGGAAGTTCTTCATCTTTCTATGGACTGTTCGGCAGCCAGTCCTATGAAGCACAGACAAGCGGAACCGGTATTATTGTCGGTAAGAATGATAAAGAACTGCTTGTTGTAACGAATGCACACGTAGTTAGTGATGTAAATGATTTAAAATGTGTCTTTGTGGACGGTGAATCTGTCAGTGCAACCGTAAAGGGTTCAAAGTCTGATAAGGATATTGCGGTAGTGGCAATCAATCTTTCAGATATTAAGGATTCAACCATCAACAGTATTGCAATCGCAGAACTGGCAGACAGTGATGATGTAGCCATCGGACAGGAGGTTGTTGCTATCGGTAATGCATTGGGTGAAGGCCAGTCTGTGACAAATGGTATTATCAGCGCGACAAACCGTTCTATTACGGTTAATAATGTAACATTTTCAGGCCTTTTAATGACAAATGCAGCGATTAATTCCGGTAACAGCGGTGGTGCATTACTCAATGCAGAAGGTAAGGTTATCGCAATTAACTTTGCAAAGACCTCCAGTGATGGGGTAGAAGGTATGGCATATTCTATTCCGGTATCGAATGTCATGGATATCATTGACAGCCTGATGAGCCGTGAAACAAGAAGCAAGGTTTCAAGTTCAGAAACCGCTTACCTGGGAATCAGTGGTGTGGATATTACAAGTGCAATGTCTTCTTCATATGGTTATCCGCAGGGGGTTTTAATCAGAAGCGTTGAAAATAATTCAGCAGCTGCACAGGCAGGTCTGGGCGCTTATGATATTATTGTAAGCTTTGACGACCAGTCCGTAAACTCTATGTCCAGCCTCAAGTCTATTATGGAATACTACGCAGCCGGTGAAAAGGTAACGGTTCAGTACTATCATCAGGAAGGCAGTGAGTATGTATTAAAGAGTGTTGAAGTAACTCTCGGCAAAAAGAGCTGATAAGTATTCCGGCATAATGCTTTAAAAGGAACCGGCAAAGCACATAAAGCACAAACATAAATTTGTAAATCAATAAAGTAAAATATCCGGTAAAATGCAGGGACAGATGTTGTCCATCTGCATCATACCGGGTATTTTTTTATAGAGATTTTATTGTAAAAACAAAGACAAATCTGTATACTAAACGTGTATACAAAATTACAGTAAAAGAAGGTGCCGTATTTTGCGGCAGAATGGTGAAAAAATGAGTGAAAATAACGATACAATCAACAATCAGGAAGAGGAATACGAAAAGATTTGTTATATATGCAGAAGACCGGAAAGCAAGGCGGGTAAAATGATTGCAATGCCGGGAAATGTCTATGTGTGCCAGGACTGCCTGCAAAAGACATTTGATACTATCAATAACAGCGGTATGAATTATGATGATATGATGAAAATGAGCGGGATGCCGAATATGGGAATGTTTGGCAATATGAACTATCAGGATATGGATATACCGGAAAATCAGAAAATAAAGAAAAAGAAAAAGGTAAAGAAACCGGAAGAAAAACTGGATTTACGCAACATTCCGGCGCCGCACGAAATTAAGCATATGCTCGATGAATATGTGGTCGGACAGGACTATGCAAAGAAAGTCATGTCGGTTGCTGTTTACAATCACTATAAAAGGGTAGCTGCAGGAGATCAGGCAGATGTAGAGATTGAAAAGTCCAATATGTTAATGATCGGACCGACCGGAAGCGGAAAGACCTATCTTGTAAAGACCCTGGCACGCCTGCTGCAGGTGCCGCTTGCAATTGCAGATGCAACGTCCCTTACGGAAGCGGGCTATATCGGTGATGACATTGAAAGTGTGGTATCCAAGCTTTTAGCAGCGGCGGATAATGATGTAGAACGTGCAGAACACGGCATTATCTTTATTGATGAAATTGATAAGATTGCTAAAAAGAAGGAAACTCGAAGCCGTGATGTCAGCGGAGAATCCGTACAGCAGGGCATGTTAAAGCTGTTAGAAGGAAGCGATGTGGAGGTGCCGGTCGGTGCAACCAGTAAAAATGCGATGGTACCGCAGGTCACAGTCAGCACGAAAAATATTTTATTTATCTGTGGCGGCGCGTTTCCGGAGCTGGATGAGATTATCAAAGAGCGTTTAAACCAGCAGTCGTCTATCGGATTTGCAGCAGATTTAAAGGATAAATATGATGAAGACCCAAACCTGCTGCAACAGGTAACTTTAGAAGACCTGCGCAATTTTGGCATGATACCGGAATTTTTAGGCAGACTGCCCATTATCTTTTCACTGGAAAACCTGACAAAAGATATGCTGGTTAAGATTATGAAAGAACCACGCAATGCGATTTTAAAGCAGTATGAAAAGCTTCTGGAACTTGATGAAGTAAAGCTTGAATTTGCGGATGATGCACTGGAAGCAATTGCCCAAAAAGCAATGGAGAAAAAGACCGGAGCGCGTGCATTGCGGTCCATTCTGGAAGATTATATGCTGGATATTATGTATGAAATTCCAAAGGACAACAATATCGGAACAGTCGTTATCACAGGCGATTACATTAAAAAGACGGGTGCGCCGGTAATTCAGATGCGCGGCATGGAAATACCGGCACTGACACAGCAGAACGGATAAAGCAGGCTGATGAAGTAAATCCATAGGATAAAGCAGATATAAAACGGATACATAAGCAAAGGCACAACTGAATATACTATACAAAAAAGCGGGAGCAAAAAAAGTGCCGGATTGCAGTTCGCTCATTGTATCGGAAGAAACGGGGGATTATATTATTGAATATAATTCCCTTTATTTTGAACAAATCCAAAGACAGGACGGTGTCTGTATTTCTTGTATTAATGATACGTGGTGTATTTTGTATACAAATTATCCGGGCAGCCGGAATATTAATATACAACAGGGATATTATAGCGTACCGAAACTGTACGGACTGATGGACACGACCAGCTTTGATGCATCGGGAATTACGGCAACACTGAATCAGCCCCTGTTAAATGTGCGTGGGCAGGGTGTGCTGATTGGCTTTTTAGATACCGGAATCGACTATTTAAGAGAAGATTTTAAAGCGTCAGGCGGCAGAACCAGGATTGCGGCAGTCTGGGACCAGACGATACAATCTGTAAATTATGAAGAAGATACAGGAGAAGCAGCAGGGACAGAGCAGTATGACAGAGAACAGGTACAAAGCATGGTACAGTACGGCACGGTGTATACACGGGAGGACATTAATGCGGCACTCGCGGCAGAGCGTGAAGGACAAAATCCCTATGATATTGTGCCGTCAAGAGATGAAAACGGACATGGAACATTTCTTGCAGGGGTTGCAGCCGCATCGGAAACCGCAGATTACATAGGAGCAGCGCCGGAGGCGGAGATTCTGATGGTAAAGCTAAAACCTGCCAAAAAATATCTGCGGGACTTTTATCTGCTGCCGGAGCGGGTAGAAGCCTATTCGGAAACGGATATGATGATGGGGGTGCGCTTTTTACAGCAGTATGCCATCAGAGAAAAAAAGCCGCTGGTTATCTGCGTCGGACTGGGAACGGCTTCCGGTTCAAGAACCGGTGCGCTGCCGTTTGCAGATTTATTAAATACATTGGCAAGGCAGGTCAATACAGTAGTTGTAACCTGTACAGGAAATGAAGCTAATAACAGAACACACACATCCGGTCTGGCGGTATCAGATACAGAACCCTCCGAAATAGAAATTACCGTCGGTGCAGATGAACGCGGATTTGTGATGGAAATATGGGCAGAAAGTCTTGATATCTTATCGGTGGCAATTACCTCTCCTTCTGGAGAGCGGATTTCACGGATTCCGGCAAGAATTGATACAGGAGGGGTCTACAATTTTTTACTGGAACGTTCACAGGTTGCAGTGAATTACAGAGTAGTGGAATCTGCATCAGGTTATGAAGTTATTTTTATGCGTTTTATAAATCCGGCACAGGGAATCTGGAAAATTCATGTATACAGCCTGACTAATATTGTGGGACGGTATAATGCATGGCTGCCATTAAAGCAGTTTTTATCAGGGGATACGTATTTTTTGAATTCCAATCCTTCCACAACACTTACAGAACCCGGTGCGGCAGAGCGCGTAATCAGTGTCGGGGCATATAATCATATTACGGATGCATCTTATGTAGCATCCGGACGCGGTTATACAGCGACAGGTCTGATAAAACCGGACTTTGTCGCGCCTGGAGTAGACGTCTATGGTGTCCGGGCAGGCGGGGGATATACGACACGGACAGGAACAAGCGTTGCAGCAGCCCACGCGGCAGGTGCTGCTGCCCTTCTTCTGACATGGGGTGTTACGAACGGCAATCTGCCCTATATGGGAACAAACGAGGTTAAATCGGTGTTAATCCGGGGGGCAAAGCGCGAAAACAATACGGTGTATCCGAACAATATTTACGGGTATGGGAAAATGGATGTCATTGAAGCATTTTATAAACTGCGGACCGGTTAAAACACGAACTTCCGATTGAAAAAAGAAGCAGGGAATGATAAAGTAAATAAATGCATAGTGACACTAAAAATTGGAATTATTGCAATAAAAATATAGAAAGGATAATGCAACTGCAGGAAATAAGCAGTTTATGGAACGGAGAGAAAATGAAATATAAAGCACTTGCCCTTGATTTGGACGGTACATTAATTAATAGTGAGAAAAAACTTTCAACCCAAAATAAAAAAGCGGTTATGGAGGCGGCGGAGCGCGGCGTGCATATTATTCTGGCATCTGGAAGACCGCTGTTTGGCATAGAGCCGGTGGCAGAAGCGCTGGAACTTTCCCGTGTCGGCGGTTATATTCTGGCATACAATGGCGGCAATATTATCAACTGTAAGACCAAAGAAGTCATTTACAGCCGGAATTTTCCGTCGGAATGTATACACGATGTCTGTACACTGGCAAAAGAACACGGTGTGTATGCTCTTTCATATGACAAGGATGAGGTGATTTCGGAAAGTGATACAGATGAATATGTGCTGCGGGAGGCAAAATGTAATGATGCGTCCGTCCGCCGTGTGGAAAATCTGGAACAGTATGTAAATTATCCGGTTGCCAAATTTTTAATTGCAGGGGAGCATGAAAAGCTGATACCGATTCGGCAGGAACTGCAGAAGCGGCACGGAGATGTCATTGATGCATTCTGTTCTGCCGATTATTTTTTAGAGATTGTACCGAAAAATGTGGCAAAAGACCGTTCCCTTGCAGCGCTGCTTGAAAAGCTGGGACTGCAAAGGGAAGAACTGATTGCCTGCGGTGACGGCATGAACGACATTTCCATGATTGAATATGCCGGTCTTGGCGCTGCTATGGAAAATGCGTATCCGCCGGTAAAAGAAAAAGCGGATATCATAGCACCGTCTAATGATGAAGACGGTGTTGCCGAAATTATTGCTAAGTATTTTTAGAAAATGTGCCGATACTATAAATAGGACACAAGATGTGCCGATATAGTATGAAAGAACTATAAAACAAAAGAAAGTACAGCATAATTTCAAGGAGGAGATTACAGCAGAAACATTTATCGTAAACAGGGTGGAACTCATTAACAAAGTCGAAAGTGTTTCAAAAGTTGGAAATACAGCCAGAGTTGCCGCTGAACAGAAAAACAGCAGCAGCGAAAGTTTTGAACAGATGCTTGCATTAGAACAGAGCAGACAGAAAGCACGCGTAAGACGCGCCGATGAGAGACCTGTCAATGTGAATCCTGACGTGTTAAACGGCAGAATGAACGGCTACAACAACAAAGCAAGAGAAGCGTACTTTTCAATGGTATTTCCGACAATGGATCTGAAAGGCTGAACAGCACACGGAGGTAGCTGGTCAGACAAAAAAACTGCCGGGCAGGCAATGTATTTTATATACATATCCTGCACCGGCAGTTTTTTACAGAGATCTGATTAATTAGAAGAAACGTATTCGGAAACATCGAATACTTCGCCGTTGTTGATTTTCTGAATCAGTTCGACTGCTGTATTTACGGTATCGTAATCCGGCAGGTCAACAGACTTCTTTGAAAGGTTATATACGGTACAATCGCGGGATGCCGGCGTTCCCTCTACGCTGTAAGACTGGACATTCCATGAAGTTGTGTTGGCAATCTGTCCTTTAATTAATGACGTCATCGTTGCAGGCGGCATATTTGTTAAAATCATATTAGAAACAGAACTTAACACTGCACTGTAATTGGCAAGAATTGAAGGTGAAGTCGCCTTGTCGATAATTGCTGTGATGGCAGCAGCCTGGTTTCGTCCACGCTGGAAATCGCCATCGCCGAAAACGTGTCTTTCTCTTACGAAAGCAAGAGTCTTTTCACCGTCACACTGGTTTTCGCCGACTGTAAAATGATAGCTTTCAGGAGCTGCATCCTGACCGTTTGTAAAGTCCACGCTTGAATTGATGGTAATGCCGCCAAGCGCATCAACCACTTTTACACAGCCGGTAAAGTTAATCTTTACATAGTAATCCACGGTAACACCGTAGAGATTTTCCAATGCCTTAATAGAGTAATCGACACCGGCATTTCCTGCGTGTGTCAGTTTATCAAGACCAGATTTTCCGGAAGCATTTTCAATTGTGATATAGTAATCACGCGGTGTCGAAACAAGCAGTACCTGACGGGTTTTAGGATTGATGCAGGCAAGAATATTGACATCGCTGCGGCCGTTGGAAGAAACCGGACCGTATCCGTCATTTCCGGACAGATAAATGACAAACGGTTCTTCATTGACCTTTTTATCGGAAGCGGAAAGCTTGACCTGGGTAGTAATCGTAATCGTTCCGATAACCTTTGTTTTATCTTCAAATGTTTCAAATTCCTCCGTTAAAGTTGAACGGAGTGAATCACTCATGACAACAGCCTGAATATTCTTATTGGCATATAAGGCATTGACCATTTCTGACCAGTCGGTGTAATCTTTCGTATTTAATGTCGTATTATTTTTAGATTCAATTTCTGAAATGGCTTTTGTGGCAGCCTCACTGTTAATGCCGCTGTTATATCCGAAAGAATAAGACAGGGCATCCTGCACGGAGTCGGCCTTGTCATCTGCCAGTACGATAATATCCACAATGTCGGTCTTTGTTGAACCGGACATCAGATTAAAGGTCTGTGCAAGCTGTGTCATAAAGATAAATCCAAACAGCATGACACACGACATAATCACGGCTAAAATTTTACCGAGAATATGTGCCTTCGTAAACTGTGAGCAAAAATCATACAGCAGCAAAAGAATCAGGATTGCATTGACAATCAGTAGATACTGTACTGGAAGGATTGAAAATGTAATGATTCTGAATAAAAAAAGAATCGTAAGAATCAGCTGAATCAGTACAAGAACCAGTCCTGCCGCAACACGTTTGCCGCGCTGTTTGCGCTTGAGTGCTTTGGGCGAGAGCTTGTCGCTGTCTTTGAAAAGATACTTCAAATCGCCCTTTGTACGTTTAATAATATTTGACATAATAATCTCCATTCCGCAGGCAATTTAATGCCGGAGGAATCGCGAGCCAAATCTTATTTGGCTCTGCGATAAAAAGCGACTTTGTGGCGCCTGCGGCACAAAGTGCTGTGTGAAAAATATGCTATCAAGCATATTTTTTCACAATAATCTCCATTCCTGAGCGGACAATAATTGCACGGGCATTATTGTTTGCACGATTTCCTTATACAATGCACAAAAAGTACATAAAGTTCATTATACATATTTCTGGGAAAATAACAAGAGCGACTTTATCTGAAAGAAAGCATAAGAAAAAATGAAAAACGATTTATTAAATTAATAAAAACAGGGTTGAAACTTATTTAATAACAGAAAAAGTGTGAAAATGGTTAATTAAAAGACAATTAATGTAAAAGCACTTAAAAAAATTAAGTTTCATTACCGCACTAAAGCGGCAGAGCGGACAGCTGGATTTACATTATTCAAAATAGCATTGTTTTATTGGCAAAAATAGCTAAAAAACTTGCAATGGGAAAACGGGTTTTATATAATAAGCATAGATTCCGCCAAAGGCGTAAAAGAAAAGGAGTTTTTAAGGTTATGGGATATGTTGATGAAGTCTTAGAATTAGTTTCTAAGAAAAACGCAGATCAGCCTGAGTTCTTACAGGCAGTAACAGAAGTTATGGAATCTTTAAGACCGGTAGTAGAGGCAAATGAAGACCTTTACAGAAAGAACGCAATCTTAGAGAGAATTACAGAGCCAGACAGAGTGTTAATGTTCCGTGTACCATGGGTAGATGATAACGGACAGGTACAGGTAAACAGAGGTTTCCGTGTACAGTTTAACAATGCAATCGGACCTTACAAGGGTGGTCTTCGTTTACACCCATCTGTAAACTTAGGTATTATCAAGTTCTTAGGTTTTGAACAGATTTTCAAGAACTCACTCACAAGCCTTCCTATCGGCGGTGGTAAAGGTGGTTCTGACTTCGATCCAAAGGGTAAGTCAGACAGAGAAATTATGGCATTCTGCCAGAGCTTTATGACAGAACTCTGCAAGTACATCGGTGCTGATGTCGATGTTCCTGCCGGTGATATCGGTACAGGCGCAAGAGAAATCGGTTATATGTTCGGACAGTACAAGAGAATCAGAGGGATGTTTGAAGGCGTTCTTACAGGTAAGGGCCTTACATACGGCGGTTCTTTAGCAAGAACAGAAGCTACAGGTTATGGTTTATTATACATCACAGAAGAATTAATGAAGTGCCATGGCGATTCATTAGAAGGCAAGACAGTTGCTGTTTCAGGTGCCGGTAACGTTGCAATCTACGCAATCCAGAAAGCACAGCAGCTCGGTGCTAAGGTTGTTACATGCTCAGATTCAACAGGCTGGATTTATGATCCGGAAGGAATCGATGTAGAACTTCTCAAGGAAGTTAAGGAAGTTAAGAGAGCAAGATTAACAGAGTATGCAGCTGCAAGAAAGTCTGCTGAATACCATGAAAAGAAGAACGGCGAACACGGCGTATGGTCAGTGAAGTGTGACATTGCGCTTCCATGTGCTACACAGAACGAACTTGACCTTGATGACGCTAAGCAGTTAGTTGCAAACGGTGTAAAGGCTGTTTGTGAAGGTGCTAACATGCCTACAACTCTTGAAGCTACACAGTATTTCCAGAACAACGGTGTATGGTTTATCTGTGGTAAGGCTTCTAATGCCGGTGGTGTTGCAACATCTGCTCTTGAAATGAGCCAGAACAGCGAAAGACTCAGCTGGACATTTGAAGAAGTTGACGCTAAGCTCAAGAACATCATGGTTAATATCTATCACAATATTGATGATGCTGCTAAGAGATACGGCATGGAAGGCAACTATGTAGCCGGTGCAAATATTGCAGGTTTTGAAAAGGTTGTAAATGCTATGCTCGCTCAGGGTGTTTGCTAATTTAAAATAAATTTCATCACACAGACAAAAAAAGACACATTTTTACACTCCGGATTCGGTATGATAGCGGTTGTAAGAATGTGTCTTTTTATAATTCCATGAGCTATGGCTATGGCAGGGGTAATGAATCCGTGGTATAATACCTAAAATAAAAGAAGAGGAGGCTGTTGCAGATGATGAACTTATTTGAAGGTGTCAGAAAGATGACGGATGATGAAATCCGTATGCAGATCGCACTGTTTCGCAATGTCACACTTCTGAATGCCGCGAAAGAAACGTCGGGCAAGGTGCTTGGCGGGCTGGCAGACATTGCCAACGCATTTGCGGAAAGCTTCAGTAAAAGAACGCCGTTTGATTTTCAGGTAACGCGCGTGTGTGACATGGTACGAAAAGAATATGACCGCTTAAAGGCAAATGACCGGGTGCAGTTAGAATATGAACTCAAAAAAATTTTGACCGAAAAATGCAGGGAGCTGGTGCCGGAAGAATCCGAAGAGCCGGATGAAGAACGGCTCTCCTTTTTAATCATCAATGAAGCGGCAAAAGTCTACGGAATCCATAAATATAAGACACCGTCAGGTAAAATCGAAGCTGTCAGTACAGCTTATAATAATGCACTGCTGTCCGTGATACATACAAGACTGCAAAAGCAGGGCAAAGAAGAAGTAATTCATACGGACCAGAAAATTCAGGATGCCATGAATGCTGTATCGTTGGATACCAAGCGTCAGCTGCAGTCTGCGCTTATGCCAAAGGAATTCAGCGGACGGTGCATCGGCCGTATTTTAAGACTGGAACGTTCCACAAAGTACCTTTCGTATACGGTGACATTTTTAGGTTATGGCTGTTTTGATGAGGTATTATCCAACGTATCAGCCGTTTTTTCGGCGATGCGGGCGTTCAAACGGATTTCACGTGTATTGTTTGCACAAATGATATGGAAAATAAAAAGTACAAGTCATTTGACATTTACCATAGCAGAAAATGTCCTTCCGGCATACCTGGACCCGGTCAGACGTCAGGAATTTATGATACAGGAACAGGAATTCCGTGCGGCGCTGGCAGGAAGAATTGAATCGGAGCAGCAGTATGCAAAGTGTGAACAGGCAGTCACAAAACAGGAAGAAAAAGCAGCCGATGCAAAACAGCAGCTGGAACTGATGCAGCGCGATTATGATGAATTACAGATGAAATTTATGGGGCTTGAAAGCCGTAAAGATGAATATATGAACGGGACAAGACCGGAAAATGAAACAAAAGACTATTACAGCGAAGTCAATGAAACGAAACGCCGGTTAGACAGGGCACAGGCACAGCTGTCAAAGGCCGGAGCAAAATACCGCGAAGAAGAAGAAAAGTGCGGCAGGGCAGAATCCGAAAAGAATACGGCGATGCTCAATCTGGAAGTAGTAAAGCGCAAAACGGAAGAAGAAGTCCGTGAACGGGCGCGGGAAATTGAAAAAGTGTGGAAAGCTTTTTTCTTCCGGTTTTCATTTGAGGAGGATTTGTTTGAGTCGGTTGTGATTCATTTCACAAGGGATGAAGTTTTAATTATAGAAGAGATGTTAAAAGAACTGCATGAAAGCCGGAATACGGGAAGTTTTGCCTATGAAACAAAACAGGAAGAAGACCATATGGAAAGCGTGACCTATACGGTGACGCCGGGCGAAAAGGTTATTCGTATCGTTTATGAGAAAACACACATTATGCAGATAGGATAAATAGGATTTTGTATAAGCACAGTAAACAGTGAAAAGAGGACAGTGAAAAATGACGGAAAACAGATATTGTGACATAGAAGCGTTTCTGGATACGATTCCACAATATGCAGGAGAAAGCGGTGTTGTGCGGGCAGGCGCACTGCTTGAAGAATTGGGACATCCGGAAAAAACATTAAAAATCATTCATGTCGCGGGCAGCAACGGAAAAGGTTCAGTGTGTGCCTATTTAAACAGGATTCTGATACAGCACGGCTTTAGGACAGGACTGTTTACATCCCCGCATTTAGTTGATGTCAGGGAGCGTATCCGCATTGATAACGAAATGGTTTCCAAAAGCGATTTTGTACAGGCATTTGACAGGGTACATATTGCGGCAGAACGTCTGCAGAAGAAAAATATCACGCTGGCATATTTTGACTGGCTGTTTGGCATGGCACTGCTGTTATTTGTGCAGAAACAGGCCGATTTTGTCATTCTGGAAACCGGACTTGGCGGGCGGCTCGATGCCACCAATGCAGTACAAAATCCGGTGCTGTCCGTGATTACAACCATCAGTTTAGAGCATACCGCGGTGCTTGGAGATACGCTTTCACAGATTGCAAAGGAAAAGGCTGGCATTTTAAAGCAGGGTGTTTCTGCGGTTTATTCGGCAAAGGAACCGGAAGTCATTCACGTGATGGAGCAGACCGCAGAAAATGCCGGTGTCCCGGTATTGGAAGGCGTAACACCGGAAGACTATCAAATTACGAAAAACACAGGAAAGTGTATTGATTTTTCACTGCATAATGGTTATTATAAGAATGATTGTTTTTCTCTGGCAACAGGAGCTGTTTATCAGGCGGAAAATTGCAGCCTCGCTTTAACCGGTGCGGCACTTTTGCAGAAGGCAGGCATTTTACAGCTTGATGAGGGGAAAGTAAGGCAGGCCGTTTTTGAAACCTGCTGGGAAGGCAGAATGGAAGAAATTGAGCCGGATATTTATATTGACGGTGCACACAATCCGGAGGGCATTGAAGCATTTATCCGGTCGGCGCGTTCTATTTGCGGGAAAAGACCGGCAGTTCTTTTATTTTCAGTTGTAAAAGATAAGAATTTTGAGCAGATGATTGGGATGCTTGCGGCATCTGGGGTATTTACCCATTATATTATTGTACAGATGCAGACAAAAAGGCATCTTGCAGGTGAGAGTATCGAAGAACTGTTTGCAAAGTATACATCAGCCCCCCTGACAGAGTTTGACGAATCCTTTGACGGATATTTATATGGAAAGAAACTGCAAGAGGAGATTCCTGACAGCGTATTATTTTGTACAGGGTCTTTATATCTGGCAGGTGAAATTAAACAGAAGATGCAAAATGGCAGATAAGGAAAAAGGAAAGGTTTGGTATAAGATTATGATAGATTTTGATGAAGAAATTAAGAAGTTTCAGCCGAGTCTGGAAGTTGATGATGCGGAAGAAGCGATTTATAATAATGATGTGCCGGACATCACAGACCTGATTGCAAAGATTATGGAAGATATTTCAAAGTAAGACGTACTGGATTTGGAGGAAAAGATGAGATGTTATAAATGCGGTGCCACACTGACGGCATCTGACAGATGTCCGCAGTGCAAGGCGGACGTTTCAGTCTATAAAAGAGCGGCAAAAGCTTCCAACGCCTATTATAATCTTGGTCTTGCAAAGGCAAAGGTCAGGGATTTGACAGGTGCGGCAGAAAGCTTAAAAACAAGTGTGATGATTCACAAAAACAACATAGAGGCAAGGAACCTGTTAGGACTTGTTTACTGTGAAATGGGTGAAGTGGTTGAGGCACTCAGCCAGTGGGTTATCAGTAAGAATTTACAGCCGGACAACAATCCGGCAGGGTCTTATATTGCACAGATTCAGTCGAATCAGGGCAGGTTTGATGCGGTAACAACAACGATAAAGAAATATAACCAGGCATTAAACTATGCCAAAGAAGGCAATCTGGACATGGCAACCATACAGCTTAAAAAAATTGTTGGCCAGAATCCGCATCTGATAAAGGCACACCAGCTTTTAGCGCTGATTTATATCAAAGACGGCGAATATGCAAGAGCCAGAAAGCTGCTGATGTCTGTTTTAAAAATTGACCGCAACAACACGCTTGCGCAGCTGTATTTAAAGGAAATCGAAGAAGCACAGCAGTTAAAGAAAAAGCAGGGTGCGCGTTCCAATGAATTTTTACCGCAGAAGCGTGAAAAGCGCGAAACAAAGGTGATAGAAAGCCAGCCGCTCAGTGGAAATGATGTGATTCTGCCGCGGTCATCGTATAAAGAGCCGGGCAACGGTGCTATTACGATTGTGAATATCCTTGTCGGTGTTGTAATCGGTGCTGCACTCATCTGGTTTTTAGTAATGCCGTCCCGTTACAAGGGCATTACGGAGGATTATAATAAGAGCCTTCAGGATTACAGCGAACAGCTCTCATCCGGCAATGTGGAAATCAATTCCCTCACGAAGCAGTTAGAGGATATAAAGTCGGAAAAAGAGGCACTCGAAGGACAGCTTTCGGGATTAAGCGGAGAAGGCGGAAGCAATAAGCTGTTAACTGCCGTTATAAGTGCAGCTAATTCATATATTGCAAATGATACTGCAACCGCAGCCAAGGAACTCATGGATATTGATGTCAGCTCACTGCCGACAGATGATGCCAAGAAACTGTATAATACCATTGCAGAAGCGGCGATGAAGCCTGCGGCAAATGAATTTTATACACAGGGTACAACAGCTTACAATAAAGCGGATTACACAACAGCCGCCACTGCATTTGTAAATGCGTATAAGTGTGACAGCACGAAGGCAGAAGCAGCTTATTATGCGGCAAAGAGTTATGTGGCATTAAACCAGACGGAAGATGCCAAGAAGTACTATCAGTACATTGTGGATGGATTCCGCTCAAGCTCGTACTACTCAGAAGCCAATGCATATGTAACATCGCATTCATAAAGATACGTAAAAAAGATAAACCTGTCAGACGGTAAAAACCGCTGGCAGGTTTTTTGCTGTCTGAAATGAAAGCTGTCTAAAATGAAAAGCCACAGTAGGAAAAAATGTGACGGCAGACGACATTTCAGGCAGGAACAGCCGGACAGGCACAAAAAGCGGAAAGTGTTGCAAAAAGAAAGGGAGGATTGGCATGGAAGCAGCAAAAAGTGCGGCAAATGAAGAAATGCAGGAAAATAAGCATACGGATTACATTTATATGGTTACAGGGGACAGGCTGGTAATCAGTATGAATGCGGAACTTGACCATCATCTGGCAGATGAAATGCGGGATGTGATAGATACGATTATTGAGGAACGTGGGGTGCGCCATCTCATTTTTGATTTTTCGAAAATCAGTTTTATGGACAGTTCGGGAATCGGGCTGATTATGGGGCGGTATAAGAAACTGCAGGAAAACGGCAGTATCAGCATTGCGGGGGCAAATGACAGTATCCAGCGGATTATTTTAATATCCGGACTGCATAAGCTGGTACATACCTGTAAGGACGTTTCGCAGGCGGCAAGAAATATAGAAAAATAGGAGAGGACATGGAAATGAAAGCAGATAATGCGATGGAAGTGATATTTGATGCAAAATCTGAAAATGAGAGTTTTGCAAGAGTAACAGCAGCGGCATTTTGCACACGCCTAGACCCGACGGTGGAGGAAATTGCGGATATTAAAACAGCGGTTTCAGAGGCTGTTACAAACAGTATCGTACACGGATATGAGGGCATAGAAGGAAAAATCACGTTAAAGGTAAGCCTAGTAGGACAGGAAGTACGGATTGAAGTCCACGACGACGGAATCGGCATTGAAAATGTAGAGCAGGCAATGGAGCCGCTTTATACAACCTAACCGGAGCAGGAACGTTCCGGTATGGGATTTTCCTTTATGGAAGCTTTTATGGATGAGTTAAAAGTGTATTCCGGTAAAAACAGCGGAACAACGGTGATTATGAAAAAAAGAATAGGTGTAGAAAATTAGCAGATAGGGTGTGATTATATGAATCATACTAAGGAACTGATTGAAAGAGCGCACAGAGGAGATGAGAAAGCAAGGGAAACACTCGTATTGGAAAATATGGGACTGATTGGAAGCATCGTGCGGCGTTTTGCCGGAAGGGGGTATGAGCAGGAAGATTTGTTCCAGATTGGGAGTATCGGGCTGATTAAAGCTGTGGATAAGTTTGATACGGCATTTGACGTTAAATTTTCAACCTACGCCGTACCGATGATTACCGGGGAAATTAAACGGTTTCTGCGGGACGACGGCATGATAAAGGTCAGCCGGACACTGAAGGAAAATTCAGTGAAAATGGCAAGAATGATTGAGGAATACAGAAAAGAACACCTGTGCGAGCCAACCGTGGAACAGATTGCACAGCAGACAGGAATTCCTCCGGAAGAAGTTGTCATGTCTTTTGAGGCGGCGGCAGATGTGGAATCCATTTACAGGACAGTCTATCAGGGGGATGGAAGCGAAGTCTGTCTGATTGATAAAATCGAAGAAAAACGCAATTATAATGAAGAAAGTGTCAACCGCATGGTGATTGCACAGATTATGGAAGAACTGCCTGAAAAAGAGCGTACACTGATCCGGATGCGCTATTTTGAAGAACGCACGCAGACCGATATAGCGGCAAAGCTTGGAATCTCACAGGTACAGGTTTCCAGAATGGAAAAGAAAATTTTAGCATCCATGAAGAAAAAACTTGCGTAAAAGCGCATAAAAACAGAGGTCATTGCAGATACTTCCCTTGTAAACAGCAGAAAGGGACAGGAAAGCGATGAGTGAAACATTATATATCCAGATTAACAGAAATATTCAGGTCGATAAACGGGAAATCACTATCGGCGATGTGGCAGCTCTCCTTTGTAAGAACGCCGGCATAACAGCACGTGTAAAAACGATAAAGCTGATTACGCTGCCGGATGTTCCGAAAAGGAGAGTTTCTTTTTCTGTAATAACCGTAATGGAAAAAATCGAAAAGATTTACCCGGATTTACAGCTTGTAAGCATTGGGGAAAGCGACTTTATTGTGGATTATATCCGTCAGAAAAAGAAAAGCCGGGTATGGCAGGGGCTGATGGTAGCATTTGTTTCCGTTTTTACGTTTGTCGGAAGTGCCTATGCCATCATGGCATACAACAATGATGTCAGTACCAATGAAATCTTTGAAAAGGTATACGAGATGATGGGAACGGGTAATTTTCAGGAATATAAGGTCATCGAAATTGCTTACGCGGTGGGTCTGCTGCTGGGAATTGTCGTTTTCTACAATCATTTTGCGGGAAAACATTTTACGGGCGATCCGACACCGATTCAGGTGGAAATGGACAAATATGAAACGGATATTGACAACTGTATGATTGACCGCAGCAGCACGGAAGGGAAGGAAAAATAATGGATGGGATGGAACTTTTAAAGCTGGCAGTACAGATTGCCATCGGACTGGCAGCAGGCGGTTTTACGGCGGCGGGATATTTTGCGGTAATTACTAGTGTCGGCATGATAAACCGCATTGTCGATGTCACCAATACCAAAGCGTACATTCCGTATTTTGAAGAAGTCATCATCTGGGGCGCATCCCTTGGAAATGTATGGTTCATCTTTGACCTGCCGCTGCCGACCGGTATGCCGGGTGCTGTTTTATACGGTCTGCTTTCCGGGATGTTTATCGGATTGTTTGCCGTCAGTTTGGCAGAAAATATTAAGGCACTGCCAATCTTTGTAAGGCGTGTGCGGATTGGTGCAGGACTTGGCTTTGTCGTGCTTGCAATCGGTCTGGGAAAAGCAGCAGGACATCTATTGTATTATCTGAAATTATATCCATAATACAGTATACAGAATACAAAATGAAAGAAAATGCAGCGGGCATCATAAGTATATCAGGGTATGCAGCGCAGATGTATAAGGAGGCAGTGTAATGGGAAAAGAAAAAGACGATAAAAATAAAATTGAGATTGTAAGTGCGGGTGCAGAGCCGGGGACGGGCGGCGGTCCGGTTAAAAGAGAAGAAAGCAGGGAACAACAGCGAAATGAGCAGTATAACCAGTATGTAGAGCAGGTGACGCCAAAGGCAAACTGCCTGTTAAACTGTGTCAAAGCATTTATCACAGGCGGTTGTATCTGTACAGTTGGACAGATTCTGACGGTGCTGTTTTTAAACAGCGGCATGGGAAAGGACGAAGCTGCTGCGTATACGACAATCAGTCTTGTTTTTGCCAGCGTTGTGCTGACGGGATTAAATATATATCCGCTGATTACGACATGGGGCGGTGCGGGAAGCTTAGTGCCGATTACCGGCTTTGCAAACAGCGTGGTAGCGCCTGCGATTGAATATAAAAAAGAAGGACAGGTATTCGGTATCGGCTGCAAAATTTTTACTATCAGTGGCCCTGTGATTTTGTACGGCATTTTAAGTTCTTGGATACTGGGCGTGATTTACCTGATTGTTGTCAGCCTGCGTGCTGTGTAACCGTGTAAAAATGAAGGGAGAAGTTGATGCAATGATTGTGGGAAAACAAAGTATTTTATTTGAAGAAAATGTATATATAGAAGAAACGGCATGCGTTGCAGGACAGAAGGAATCGGAAGGACCGCTTGGAAAACTTTTTGATGTGGTTGTGGAAGATGCGATGGCGGGCATGGAAAACTGGGAAGAAGCAGAAAGTACCTTACAGCAGCTGGCTGTGGATAAACTGCTTGAAAAATGGGATGGCAAAAAAGAAGATTTGCGTTATATTTTTGCAGGAGATCTGCTGGGGCAGTTGATAGCCACATCATTCGGGCTGATGCAGTATGAAATTCCAATGTTCGGATTATACGGGGCCTGTTCTACTTTTGGTGAAGCGCTGTCGCTTGCGGCAATGACGGTTCATGCAGGTTACGCCGGTCATGTCATTGCACTGGCTTCCAGTCATTTTGCAAGTGCCGAAAAACAGTTCCGTTATCCGCTGGAATACGGCAACCAGCGGCCACCGGCTTCGACATGGACAGTTACAGGCTGCGGGGCAGCCGTTATTGGTACGGAAAAAGGCGAGGTCTGTATCCGCGGCATTACGACCGGAAAAGTGATTGATTTTGGTGTAAAAGATTCAATGAATATGGGTGCGTGTATGGCGCCTGCAGCAGCAGATGTCATTGCAGCCAATTTAGAAGACATGCAAAAGGATGTTACGTATTATGACTGCATTATTACGGGAGATCTGGGGGCAGTCGGTAAAACTATTCTTATGGATTTGTTAAAGGAAAAGGGATATGACCTGACGGGCAGATATACTGACTGCGGACTGGAAATCTTTGATGCGGAAAGCCAGGATACGAAAGCGGGTGGAAGCGGCTGCGGCTGTTCTGCAGTTACAATGTGTTCATATATTATGAAAAAAATGAAAAATCACAGCTGGAACAGGGTGCTGTTTGTACCGACGGGAGCGCTTTTATCCACAGTCAGCTACAATGAAGGAAAAAGTGTTCCCGGTATTGCACATGCAGTAATTCTGGAAAGAAAGGGGAACAGAAAATGATGGTATTTATAAAAGCATTTGTAATCGGCGGAATGATTTGCGCTCTGACACAGATATTAATGGAAAAAACCAGGCTGATGCCCGGAAGGATTATGGTACTGCTCGTAACGCTGGGAACGTTTCTGGGGGCAGTCGGTTTATATGAGCCGTTTGCGGAATTCGCTGGTGCAGGTGCGACTGTGCCGCTGTTAGGTTTTGGAAATGTATTGTGGAAAGGCGTCAGAGAAGCAGTCGATGCCAATGGTTTTTTAGGGTTGTTCCAGGGCGGTTTTAAAGCCTGTGCCGTCGGCGTATCCGCCGCGCTCATCTTCGGATATCTGGCATCCGTGCTGTTTGAACCGAAGATGAAGAAGAAGTGACGCATGAAATATGATTGCGACTCAACGCTGGCGCTTAACTTCGCTGCAATCATATTTCATGCTTGGAGTGATGGCGGACGGAAAGTTACGGAGATATGAACGTATGATTGCGGCTCAACGTTATCACTTAACTTCGCTGCAATCATATTCCATGCTTGGAGTGATGGAGGACGGGAGGTTGCGGCGGAATATCGCTTTGTTTAGGACATGAAATAAAAAGAAAAAGGCTTCTGACAGTACCGGGTTAAACGGTGTTTATCAGAAGTCTTTTTCTTTAGTTTGCAGATATCCTGCATTATTTTAATTGGTTATTCCGCAGTGTTCCGATTCTGGCTGGCAGTGGTTGGATTCTGGGCAGCGGAGCTGCTTTGGTTGTTGTTGTGTGCGGCGCTTGTGCCGGCTGTGTTGGAAGTATTTCCGTTTGTTCCGTTGTTATTTGCGGCGGTTGTTCCTGCCGTGTTGGGCGGAGTGGTTACTGCCTGTGAAGCTTTAGTTGTCTGGCTTCCGGGTTTTACAGCGGAAGCATTGGAGCCGTTGTGCAGGCTGCAAAGTCTGGAAAGCTTTTCATCTGTAATTGCGTAAGAAGAATCATATGCACTATAAGAAGATTCTTCATCAGAAGCAGTACCGGAGGATGATTTTTTAATATAAACACGTGTAGAGGTGTTTGTACATCCTGCGGAAGCGACATCGCCCGAATCATTACAAATTGTTACTTTAACATGGGTGTCACATTCTTCTGTCGGCACATTATCCGCCGAAAAATATTCTGTAATAACCTGGCTGCCGCGCGGGTCTTCATCACATAATCCTGCAACAGCGAGTTTACCGGACTGTGAGCATACCTGGGCAGTCACAATGCCGGACGGCTGTGTAAATTCACCGGTAGAAAGTCCCTCGTGAATCTGTGACATAATCGTCTGCCAAATCTTTGTATGGCTGATAGACTTGGACAAAACTTTAGAGTTATCATCATAGCCCAGCCAGATAGAAGCCGTATAATACGGTGTAAAACCACAGAACCATTTATCGGTTTCATTATTGGTCGTACCTGTTTTACCGGCAACCGGCTGGTTGGAAAGAGCTGCAGATGTACCGGTACCCTGTGTGATAACGGATTCCAGTGCACTGGTCAGCAGCCATGCCGTCTGTTCCTTTAATACGGTATGTGTTTCACTGGAGGAATTGTCAAGCAGCAGATTCCCCTTGTAGTCGTATACAGCGGTATAATATACCGGTTTGGTGTACGTACCGTGATTTGCAATGGCAGCGTAAGCTGCGGTCATATCAATATTGGTAACACCCAGTGTCATACCACCGAGGGCGAGCGGCTGAACAATATCGTGGCTGCCGTTAATTGCCTTTTGTGGAGATACCAGTGTGCTGATACCGAATTTTTCCAGATAATTAAAGCCGACCTGCGGTGTGATTAACGTCAGCACCTTGACAGCAGGTACATTCTGCGAGCGGTAAATCGCTTCACGCACGGTCATCAGTCCGCGGTATTCTCCGGCAGTAAAGTTTTTAACAAGCTGTCCGCTTGAATAATAGTACGGAGAGTCATCAATAGCACTGGCAAGTGTAATCGCACCGGTATCAAGCGCCGGACCGTAAGCTGCCAGTGGTTTAATGGAAGAACCCGGCTGGCGTGGCGAATCAGTTGCACGGTTTAAAGTACGGTTGCCTGATTTTTCTCCGCGTCCGCCGACCAGTACCTTTACATAGCCGGTATGCTGATCCATTAAAGAAAATGAAAGCTGCGGCTGGATTACATAATGCAGCGATTCTGCAACAACCGTTTCACCATTTGCCGTCATGGCTTCGCGGTAGGTATCCACATACTGCTGTGCGGTATCTTCGTTAGTCTGTGTCAGACTGAAATTATAATTGCCCTGTACATTCTGATACCATGTCTGCATGGTCGAATGGGAGTAATTGATAATTTTTCCGTCAGCGTTTTTTACACTTAATGCATAGTTAATCGAAAATTCTGTTGAACTCGGATAAAATGAAGGGTTGTTAATCGCTTCATCGGCAATTTCCTGCATGGAAGTATCCTGTGTGGAATAAACCTGCAGACCGCCTTTGTAAATGAGGTTGGTTGCCTGTGTTTCCGTATAACCCTTCTGTGTCATCAAGTCATCAATCAGCTGTTCAATGAGTGTATCAACGAAATAAGAATATGTGGAAGAGGAGCCGGTTGCAATGTCAAGACCCTCTACACGCGCATATACATCATCTGCAAGGGCTTCATCATACTCTTCCTGTGTAATGTAACCGTGCTTGAGCATATTGCGCAAAACCTTCTGCTGTCGTTCCTGATTGTCTTCCGGATACTTTAACGGGTTTAACTTGGTCGGATTCTGTGTAATGGAAGCAATCACGGCACATTCGCTTAAAGTCAGTTCGGAAACGTCTTTTCCGAAATAACCGTTGGCAGCTGCCTGTACACCATAATAGCCGTTTCCAAGGTTAATTGTATTTAAGTAATTTTCAAGGATATCGTCCTTGCTCATATACGTTTCAAGCTTAATTGCAAGATACTGTTCCTGCACCTTACGCTTAATCTTTTCAATGTCTGTTTCGTTATATGCATTAAAGACATTGTTTTTTAAAAGCTGCTGTGTCAGGGTACTTGCACCCTGTGAAAGACCACCACCGGTAATAGTGTTATAACCGGCACGAATAATGCCACGGATGTCAATGCCGTTATGTTCGTAAAAACGTTCATCTTCAATTGCAACAAAAGCATGCTGCAATTCAAGAGGCACAACGTCCAGTTCCACGGAAATACGGTTGGAGCCGGTGGTAGAGAGCGTCTGGATTTCATTGCTTTCGTTATCGTAGATTTTTGTGGCAAATCCGTCAGGTGATACGTCAATTGTCGAAACTTCAGGGGCGCTCGAAATAATACCCTGTACAGAACCCAGTACCAGACATGAGCCTGAAACCACAACGGCAATTGCTAATATCAGTATAAATTTGATGGCGAAAACGCCAAGTTTTGTTCGAAGTCTTGTAGCGGCGGAATTTAGCAGTTTTTTCTTTTGTTTTATGCCTTGTCTGCCATAATTCATAGATTGTCCTCCTTGATAAGTTCTTACTATTATATCATAACGAAAATACTTTGACAAATTGAAATGAAATTCGTACTATATAATAAATGTTTGCCGCGGAACAATCCATATGGGAAATTTTACTTCCGGCGGTCATTAAAAATGTAAGGCGTACAGAATGGAGAAAATATGAAGATTATATATAAGGAAGGCGAAGGGGAGATTGAAGAAAAAAAATCCCGTTTTATTGCACACGTATATCCGGTACAATCGGAAGAACAGGCAGTATCATATATTAATGAAGTAAAAAAGAAATACTGGGATGCAAGGCATAATTGTTATGCCTATGTATTGGGAGAGGATGCGGGCTTTCAGCGGTTTAGTGATGATGGAGAGCCGCAGGGGACAGCAGGAAAACCGATTCTTGACATTATTATGAAAAGCGGCATCTATAATTGCCTGATTATTGTGACAAGATATTTTGGTGGTACGCTGCTTGGAACAGGCGGATTAATCCGCGCTTATCAGGCAGCTTCTAAGGAAGGACTGGAACACAGCACCGTGCTTTCGGTATCGGACGGGGTTCTGGCACAGATTGATGCGGATTATAACAGCATTGGAAAAATCCAGTATATTTGTTCGGAAACGGACATAGATATATTAAAAACCGAATATACTGAAAATGTTTATATGGAAATGATTGTACAGGCAGAAAATTATGGACAGTTTGTACAGAAAATAACCGATGCGTTTTCAGGGAAAATTTCTGTTGTAAAAATTCAACAACAGAAATTTGGCAAAAGTGAAAGCGGAGAGGTGATTCTGCTTTCCTGAGCAAAATAATGGGAAAAGATAGTAATATATCACAAAAAGAAGTTTTGAAAACCGAAAAATTCAATTTGTATTGTAAATGT
>PPYE01432870.1_pt1 | contig 25533 bp, 17 predicted proteins | sample 1559881 | NCBI WGS metagenome assembly PPYE01 (sample SAMN08240022, study PRJNA423297) | Human gut metagenome, whole genome shotgun sequencing project. | reverse complement strand
GCCGTGGGGGCTGCGCCCCAGGTACCGTCCGCAATGGCATCCGCGATATCGGGGTGGCCCTCATTGGTGACGGTGACCGGGGTTGACGTCGCCGTTGCGGCAGGGGTGGCCGAAGGCGCCGGCGTTGCGGTGGGCGCGGCCGAAGGCGCCGGGGTTGCAGTCGGCGCCGGGCCAAGCAGGCACTCTGCCGGCACATTGGCAATCTGCACCGGGGTTGAGGCCGCGTCATCCGTGCCGATAAAGGTCAGATTGCTGAGGTAATAGACCGGCTCGCCTGCCGCCATCTGGAAGCTGTGGCTGCCGGCCGCCAGGCCGGGCAGCGCCAGCGCGCCGGAGGCATCGGTCACACCCGTAGCGGCGGCGCCGTCGATCAAATAGCTGACCTGCTGGTTGGCGTATTCCGCCCCGAGCTGGACAACCCCCGTAAACGAAACCGCCGTAGCCGGCAGGATCCGCCCGGTACTGCCGCTGCGCGCCAGCAGCGTTGCCAGCGTAGCCGCGTCCAGGTTCCGGGGCAGCGCAGTCAGGGCGCCCCCCATCGTCAGGCCGGCTTCCGCAAGCAGGTCGGTGTAGCCGGCCGCATCGTCCAGCCCATACAGGGTTCGCTGGGAAGCCGGCAGCACAAGCAGCAGGGTTGTCTGCTCATCATTCTGATCCAGCGGCTGCCCTTCGGGTTCGGTTGTGCTGGGCAGCCAGAGCGATTCTACCTGGCGGGCTTCATCGGTTGTGCGGTAAAGTACCCGCAGGCCGCTGAGCTGCGGGAAATTGCCGTAACCCGAATCGGCGGTGTCGGCTTCCAGCATCCCGACAAAACTCAGGTTGAGGATTTCGGTCAGCTTGCGCGGCGTCAAGGCTACCATCGAAAGCGCCGCGTCCGGGTCGGCAAGGTTGGCGGTCAGGGCCGAAAGAGCGGTGCCTGCCGGCGCATTGCCGGTGAACGCCGCACCCGGCAGCATCGCAATAACAGGCTGGCTGCGCAGGGTTTCGTCCTGGTTGGCATCGGTCCACAGCCAGGCCACGGCAGCCTGGGCGGCGGCATCCGCCGCCAGGCTGCCAAGGTTTGTCTCCTCACGGCTGGTCAGCTGCAGCACCGCGCCGCTTGAAAGTTCCAAGCTGCCCCACTGCTGGGCGCTCAAAGCCGGGTCGCCCGCTTCGGTGCTGCCCTGCGGCATCTGAACGCCGGGCTGCACCGCCCCCGCCATCCAGGCAGCCGCCCAGGGCTGCGGCTCGCTGGCCGGCGCCTGGGTAGGCGCCGGGGTTTGTGTCGGCGCCGGGGTCGCTGCGGTTTCGTCTGTTGCGGTTTCATCGGTCGCAGTTTCCGCTGTGGCCGTTTCATCGGTTGCTTTGCCACTGAACAACCGGAGCAGATCCCCCACCACCGGCAGCTCCATCAATTCTTCCACCCAGCTCTGCCCGCCGGCCGTGGCTGCGGCCAGGGCGGGGGCCGGTGCGGCGCAGAACAGGCCGGCGGCCAGCGCCAGCGATGTCAAACGGAGTTTCCAGTCCATGCGAACCCCTCCTTTACACTTCCTGCGGCGGATGCCGCAAAAGCTTACACTTCGGTCTTGATATTGCCCGGCTTATAGGTGTTCATCGCGCTTTGGTCCAGATTATGGGCAAGCGCGGCGCCTTCGGCGTAGAATTGGTTGTCCATCTCGGTGCCCTTCATCGTGCGCAGCAGGTCGTACCCTTCAATAAGTTCCTGCAGGCTGTAGGCTTCCAGCGGGTCAACACTGCACATAACCGCAACGCTCATGCCGGTGTCATAGGTAAACCAGGTATTTTCACCGGCTGCATCCGCCGCTTCGGTCAGCGAATCGCCGTAAGAGGTCAGGGTATCCGGCGTCATGAGTTGGCTGCTGATATACTGCAGCGCCTGGGCGCTTTCCATCGTCGCGCCGAGGATTTCGCCCGTGCGGGGGATGTATTCGCTCGCGGCTTCGATCATCGACACCTGGCGCTCTGAACGGCCCTGTTCCGCCGTGGCCCATTCATTGAGCGTGGCGGCGCATTCCTCGGCCAAAGCCTGGATTTCAGCCGCCTGCTCCTCATCCGCAAAGGCATAGGTGTTGGCGTCAAACAACGGCAGCTGTACCTCGTCAATATACAGGCACTCATTTTGCAGGTAATCGGTGTACTCCGCCTCGGTAACCGGGGTCTGGCCGTTCTCGCCATAGAGGAGTTCGAGGCAGGCCTGGGCCTTCTGGTTGTTGAGCAGGTACTGCTCAATCGTGGCCTGGCTGATGCCGTTGGCTGCGTAGAGGTCGCCGTTCGATTCCCAGACGCTGGCCGCGGTGTCGGCCGCTTCGCTGGTGGCGGCGTCATCCAGCACGCCGCCCAGTTCGTCGAACATTGTTTCCACGGCGGCATAGTATTCAAGGCTGCGCAGCGTCAGCTGGGCGATATAGTCGGCGCCGCCGGTGGTCACTTCCTCATCGCCGATGGTGCCGGTGCATTCCGCGCGCAGCACGGCTTTGACATCGCGGGCGCTTTCGCCGGTGGCCAGGTCGGCATCGCCGGAAGCTGTGTTGTACGCGTTGTATTGGGCCAGAAGATAAATACCGGCCGGGATTTCCACATCGCCGATGCTGCCAACAGACGAGGGGGTTGTGATCGTACAGCCCGAAGCGGCGAGAAGCAGCAGCATCGCCATACCCAGGCTGAGAAATTTAGCTCGTAAGGATTTCATCAAACAAACGCTCCTTTTGGGTATTCACCGCCCGGGACGACCGCACGGCGCATATATGGGATATTATACCTTGTTTTGCTTTTCATTGCAAGCCGAAGGTACCGAAAAGACGGTTCTGCGGTTGACAAAAAACACCGCTTGCTGTATTCTTTTAATAAAGTATAGTCGGGGCCGCCCCGCAGGAGGTAAACCATGACCACCCACGAGATTTTGTGCCGTTCCCACGCAGCGCGGCTGGCATTGGCGCTGGCCGACAGCGATACCAAGGATGCCGCGCTGGAGGCGATGGCCAAAGCGCTGGTGGCTGCGCAGGAGGAAATTCTGGCGGCCAACCGCCGGGATCTCGACGCCGCGCGCGCCACGATCGGCCCTGTAATGCTGGACCGGCTGGCCCTGACCCCCACCCGCCTGGCCGATATGGCAAAAGGCATGCGGGAGGTAGCCGCCCTGCCTGACCCGGTGGGTCAGGTACAGCGCAAAATTGTGCGCCCCAACGGTCTATTGATTGAAAAAACGACGGTGCCGATGGGGGTTATCGCCATTATCTACGAAAGCCGCCCGAACGTAACCTCCGACGCGGCCGCGTTGGCATTGAAGGCCGGCAGCGCCTGCGTGCTGCGCTGCGGCAAGGAGGCCTGGGCCAGCTGCCACGCCATCGTGGCCGCGCTGCGCCAGGGCCTTGCCACCGTGGGCCTGCCGGCCGATGCCGTAGCGCTGGTGGAGGATACCACCCATGCTTCGGCCAACGAGCTGATGACGGCAGACGGCCTGGTGGATCTGCTGATCCCGCGCGGCGGGGCGGGGCTGATTCGCGCCTGTGTGGAAAATGCAACAGTCCCCTGCATCCAGACCGGCACCGGCATCTGCCATATCTATGTAGATAAGGAAGCCGACCTCGCCATGGCGGCCAACATCATTGAAAATGCCAAGGCCAGCCGGCCGAGTGTCTGCAACGCTGCCGAGGTTTGCCTGGTTCACCGGGATATCGCGGGCGATTTTCTGCCGCTGCTCTACAAAACGCTTGTCATCGATCGCCTGGCGGAGGGTCTGACCCCGGTGGAACTGCGGCTGGACGCAGCCGCCGCCATGATCATTCCGGGCAAAGCCGCTGGGCCGGATGATTTTGATACCGAGTTTTTGGATTACACCCTGGCTGTAGCGGTGGTGGACAGCCTGGATGCCGCGGTGGCCCATATTGCGGCCCATTCGACCCATCACAGCGAAGCGATTTTGACCCAGGACGGCGCTGCCGCCGCCCGTTTTACCGCCTGTGTGGACAGCGCGGCCGTGTATGTGAACGCTTCCACCCGTTTTACCGACGGCGGAGAGTTTGGCCTTGGCTGCGAAATGGGGATTTCTACCCAGAAACTGCATGCTCGCGGCCCCATGGGCCTGGCCGAACTGTGCAGTTACAAATACATTGTGCACGGCAACGGGCAGATACGACGCTAACCCCACCTTTGGAGGTGTACAAAACGAAACAGGGCAGCCTTTCGGTTGCCCTGTTTCGTTTTGTATGCGTTGCTTTTACACGGCCGCGGCGCCGATCGGCAAGAGCTGCAGCAGCACGCCGCAGGCCGACCCGCCTGCCCAGAGCACGCCGGTCAAAAAAAGGTTCTGCTTCCAACTCGGGTTTACCCGCCAGAGCACGGCCAGGCCGATGCCCGCCCCGGCACAGAGGCCGGCGAACAGGCTGCCGAAGCTGAGCGCGCCCTCCAGATACAGTTGGGCAAGCAGCACGCTGGACGCGCAGTTCGGGATCAGCCCAACCAGCGCAGCCGCCATCGGCTGCAGCGGCCCCATACCCAGCAGGAAGCCGGTGATGGCGTCCTCGCCGATCAGTTCAAACACAAAACCGATCAAAAAGCTGAACAAAAGGATAAACAAAAAGATTTCAACCGTGTGGCGCAGCGCAGCGCCGATCACCCCGCTGTGCTCTTCGTGTTCCTCATGGCAGTCGATATCTTCGGCATGGCCGGCGTAGCCGCCATACAGGCCGGCAGGCAGCACCTTGCGCAGCGGTACATCAAGCAAAAGCCCGCCCAAAATTCCGGCCGCCACCTTGCCGATGAGCAGCGCCGGGATCACGCCCCAGAATTTCGGCGCAGCGGCCAGCAGCGGGACAGCCTCATCACTGGTAGCCAGAAAAACGGCCAGCAGCGTTCCCGGCGTAATGACCCGGCTTGCGTAAAGGTTCGCGGCCAGCGCCGAAAAACCGCACTGCGGCACACAGCCCAACAGCGCACCGGGCACAAAGCCCCAGCGCCCGCCCCCGGCCAGCGCCCGTTCAATCCGGGCGCCATGGTGGCGTTCAAGCCATTCGATCAACAAATATGCAAGAAAAAGGAAGGGCAGCATGGGAAGGCTGTCCTCCACGGCGTGTTCAAGTGAATGGACGACAAGATGCAGCATATCCGCTCCTTTGGAAAAATGTGGAATATGGCGGCCGGAAACGCCGGGGCCTGCCAGAGTGTTTCTGGCCTCTCAAGCACGCTGGACAATTCGCCGAAAAAGCAGCGGATCCAAGGCCTTCACACAGGCAGGCACTGCATTTTGGCAAAATTGGACGATGCCGAGCATCCTTTCAGAAACACCCAGGGTTTACCCCCGGCAAACGGCGTCATTCGGTTGTTTCGGCTGCGGCCAGCGGGCCAACCCGGCGGGCCTGCCGGCCATACGCTTCGGCTTCTGATTCAAACTGGCGCAGCAGTTTGACAGCCTCCTTGACACGGGCCGCCGGGATGCGCGCACGGAACCGCTCCATGCTGCGCGGGGAAAAAGGCACCGCGTTTTCAAAGGTCTGGAACCCGAGGAAATATTGCAGGTAGGGGCTTTCGCGGATCAGCGCAACGGTTTCACGGTCGGTCACACCGAGGGCCGCCCGGATAATCAGGCAGCCAAACGCCATCCGGGCCGGCAAGGCCACCTTGCCCGCCCGGCCAAAATGGCCGCTGTATTCCTGTTCAAAGGCGTCCCAATCGATCGCATCCGCCAGGCGTACCCAACGGTTCTGCCCGGCCAGTTCCCCATGGTAGGGGGGCAGATAGTCATAGATGCTCAACTGGTGTTCGCTGGTGCGGTACAATCCTGATTTCCCCTTTTCTTTTTGAATTCCCCTTCCCCGCCGTACAGCCCCGGGTTAATACCGCTGCAGCATGGGGAAGATCAGCGCCAGCACAGCCCACGCGCCCTGGTACAGCACAAGGGCGGGCAGCGGCAGCGCCGCAATGCCGCCGGCCAGCACCATCACCACAGCCAGTACGCAGGACAGCAGCACCGAGGCTGAAAGCACCATTGCGGCTTTGCGCTCGCCTTCGGCCGCGCCGGCCGCGGCTTCCAGCCCGCCGACAAAGCTTGCAAAGCTGCCCAGATGCAGCATATTGCCTTCGCTTTCGGGCAGCCAGGCAACCGCAGGCTCCAGCGCCTGGCGGGCCTTGTCATCGAGAACCCGCACGCTGCCGGTGGGCAGGTTATAAGCGGCTTCCAGCAGGGTTTCGTCACAGTTAAAATCATCGGCGTCCACCAGCAGCGACATGCCGGTGCGGCGCAAGCTTTCCAGCACGACGGCCGTATCCGGGTCCGCCTGATAGGCGACAAGGAACATACTGTACAGCTTGCCGGACACCGCCAGGTAGATCACCCGGCGCTGGTTGACGGTGTGCCGTTTTTCATATTCCAGGCTGGGCAGTTCAATTTCAAACTGCTGCATAAGCTGGCGGTTGCCGGCCAGCACCCGCTCGCCGCCGATCCAGCCGACATACCCTTTGCCGTAGATAGTCTGGAAATCATCCACCTGACGCAGCAGCTTGCGGTTGTCACCGATCATGCTCAGGAAAACTTCCCGCATGGTCGGCGCCCCCTGGCTGAACAGCGAAGCGGCATAGACAATGGCAAGGTCGATATGCTCTTTCTGCACCGGGCGAATCCCGCAGAGTTTGACGCAGCCTTTCGGGAAGAGATCCTGTGAAGAGACCTGGATCACATTGATGCGGCCGAGCTGGCGAATATCCCGCCAGCCGGGGATGACCGCGCCGACCTGGGCTGCGCTGCGCTGCATGAACCGCGCAGGCAGCGCCGAAAGCAGCGTGCCGGCCAGCGGCGCCCCGATGCAGAGCACGGCAGCCAGCGCCGTAAATGCCATGCCGGGGTCCCGGCGGGCGACCAGGGTATAGAGCAGCGCCGCCAGCCCCACGCCGCCGACCAGCCGTGCAAACTGCTGCTGGTTTTTATCCGATGTGCGGCGGGATGCGCTGGAACCCAGGAAATCTTTGATCAGCTGGGTGGGGCGGTTGACCAGTACGTTCGGGTGAGATTCCGTCAGGCCTTTGGTCACAGCGCGCAGAATGCCGGCGTCCTTGAGCCGGTAGGCAACCGCATGGTCGTTGCCGGCGCTGACCAGGCGGAAATTTTCCCGCGTGGTTACGGCATCCAGCCGTTTGCCGACCGCATTGAAGCACAGCAGCAGCGCCGCCGGGCCGGCCAGCAGGCAAAGTTCATCGGCCCGGTACCAGCTGGGGTTGATGAGCATCATGATGAGCTGCACCGCTGCGCCGACGGCAGCAAGGGCGGGCAGGCTGTCCGCCGTGGCGCCCTTGACAAGGCCGCGCAGGCCGGCCAGCATGGTGCGCCAACACAACCCTGCGCTGGCAAGCAGCAGCACGAGCAGCGTGGCCAGCAGCGGGGTGGCCCCCACCGCCGGGTCAAGCGGAGCGGGCATGGGCAGGCCTGCGCCGGTGGCGGCGGTACCAAGGTAGATCATGACAAGGGCGGCGACGCCACAAACAATCGCAGCCACCGTCAGCAGCAGGACCTGGGTATCCAGTTCGCGGCGAACGGCAGGGGCGTCTTCCGTATGCTCATATTCATGGCGGCGGGTCGGGGTTTCGTCTTCCTCAAACGGGGGCTCGGCGCCGTCGGCCGTTTCATCTGCCGGTTCGCCGTCGAGCCGGATGCCGGGGCGGCGGGGCTTTTTGGCGCGCGGCAGGCGTGCGGTTTGCGCAGGCTCGGCTTCCTCTTCGGTCAGCACCGCCGCCGCTTTGGCAAAGCGTTCTTCCACCTGGGCGGGTTCATCGGCTGTGCCTTCATTGATCGATTCGGCAATGCCTCGCACAAAATCGCTGGTATCCGGCCGGGCCGCCGGGCGGTTGTTCAGCGGCAGATCCGCCCCAAAGCCGCTTGGCTGTTCCGGTTCCGCCGGGGTTTCCTCCTCCGGTTCCACCGGGGTCAGCTGGGCTGAAAAACCGCTGTGTGCCGGGGTTTCCGGCCGCGCAGCCTCCGCTTCCTCCTGCACGGGGGTCAGCTGGGCCGAAAAGCCGCTGTGCGCCGGGGGTTCCCGGTCCGCTGCGCCGGCGGCCAGATCGGCCAGATGCAACTCGCCGGTCAGGGAAGCCGCGCTATCCACATCCAGCTCTTCAAAGGTATCCGCGCGGGCGGTGCGGGGAGGCTCCTCGGGTTCCGGCTGCGGCGCCGGCCGGGCGGCTTCCGCCGCGGCCGCCAGGAAATCCTGGGTGTTCTCCGCTGCCGGCTGCGCTGCGCCGTCCAACGCGGTCGTAAATCCGGTTGTCTGCGGCTGCACCGAAGCGTCGGGGGTCATAACCGGTTCCCCCACCGGCCCGGTCACTTCCGGCGCCCGGTTTTCCGCTTCGGCCGGGGCCTGGCTGCGCTTTTTGTGTTGACCGGGTGTGAATTCAACGGTATTGCGCTTTTTGCGGTAGATCGTTCCGGTTACGCCTTCCCGCGCCGGGCGGCTGCCGCGCAGCGCCTCGCGCAGCCCCGTCAGCGTGATGCTGGGCGAAGTAACCGCGGGCGGCTCCACGCCGGCGCGGGCCGCGCTGTATTTGGAGTGGTACACTGTTTTGCTTGCCTGTTCTTCCTGCGCGGGTTCCAGCGGGATCTGCGGCATCGTGCCGGTGTCCGCTTCTTCCAGGTGGAAACTTGCGTAGGTATCGTCCCCGGCTTCGTCCTCCATCACGGCCGGCGCAGCGGCGCGGCGGCCGAACAGCCCGCCAAACAGGCCGGGCTTTTTGCGCGCAGGGCCGGTGGCGTCGATCCCATCCAGGGTATCCGTCAGGATCGGGGTGGTGCGGGTTTCTCCCAGCTCATCGGCAAAGGGATCTGCCTGCACCGGGTCGGGCTGGGGCGCCGGCGCGGGTTGGGGTTCCGGGGCCGGTTCGGCGGCGCGGCGGCCGCCGAGCGAGACGTTGATCGGCACAAACTCCCCGGTATCTTCCGCCTTACCCAGGCCGAAGATGCCGCGTCGTTTTTGCGAAGGGTCGCGCAGTTTCCCGTTTTCATCCGGCAGAACGGCCGCCGATTTGCCAAAGAACTGCTGAAATTGTTCCTTGCCTTCATTGAGCTGCTGGGTGCCGGCAGCGCCGGACCCCGGCGCCATCTTGAGCAGGAAGTTTTTGATGATGGAGGTACGGGTGGTATCCCCTGTCAGCGAACTTGTGGCAGCCGGCGGTGCAGGCTGTTCGACCGGGCGCGGGGCCGGCTGAGCGGCCTGTGCGGGGGCCGCGGGCTGCTGCACAGGCCGGGCCGTTTGCGGCGCCGGCTGCGGTGCGGCGGGGCGGGCGCTTTCGGCCGGGCGGACCGGCTGGGCCGGCCGGGCAGCCGGGCGCGGGGCCGGCTGGGTACGGGCAGGCGCAGCCGGGGGCTTTTCATGGTGCAGTTTCTGCATGCTGGGCAGGTCGCGCAGAATATCATCCAGCACGGCCGTAGAAAAACGGTCGGCCGTTTCCACCTCGCTGCCGTCGATCTCAACAGCCGGCAGGTCCTCTTTGCCGATGGGGCCCAGCGCGGTGTGGCCGGTACCCGGGGCGGAAGCGTCGATCCCGACGCTTCGCAGAATCTCGTCCACCTTGCGGTCGTTCACACTGTCGCGCACAACCTCGCGGGCCTGCTGATGGCTGAGCTCTTCCAGGATGCGGTCCACCGAATCATTGGTGCGTTTGCTTGGCATAAAAATCGAATCTCCCCAAGACTGTCAGTAAGTCAAAATTCGTCGCCCTGCCCCTTCCCTGCGCCGGTATGGCCGCGCGCAGCGGGCAGACTCAGGTATTGCCGCGGCACTGCAAAATATGGTAACACAGGATACCGGCCGCCACGCTGACATTGTAGCTGTCCACGCCTGTGTTTGCAGCGCCGGGGTGCATGCCCAGGGTAACCGCGCCGTCGCACAGCTTGCGAGTCAGGGCGGCAGGGCCGCGGCCTTCACTGCCGAGCACAAGCGCAATCGGGCCGGACAGGTTGCTTTTCTCAAGCGGCTCGCCGCCGAGGTCGGCGCAGTAGACAAAGACATTGCGGTCTTTGAGAGTGCGGATGGCCCCGGCCAGGTTGGCAACACGGGCCACCGGCAGCCGGGCGGCCGCGCCGACGCTGGCCTTCATGACGGTGCCGGTCACCCCGACGCCGCCGCGCCGCGGAATGACTGCGCCGTGGGCCCCGCACAAAAAAGCGGTGCGCAGGATTGCACCCAGATTGTGCGGGTCCTCAATCCCATCGCAAAGGACAAGGAAGGGCGGTTCGCCGGCGGCTTCGGCCCGTGCGAGCAGGTCCTCAAGTTCGACATACTCAATGGTAGCAGCACGCACCGCCACGCCCTGGTGGTCAGCGGTGCCGGTCATTTTTTGCAGTTTACCGGCCGGTACCCGCTTGACAACCGCCCCGGCCTGACGCGCAAGCGCAGTGTAATACCCGGCTGCCCGCGGATCAAGGGAATCAGCCAGGTAGAGGGTATCTGCCCCGGCGCCGCTGCGCAGCAGCTCCGTTACCGGGTTTTTGCCCCAAAGCAGTTCGCCGCCGCGGTCATTTTGGTTGATCATTAGGATGCCTCCGGTGAAGTTTTCACCCGCCAGCTTATGCCGACAGGTATACAGATACAGTATAACACATCCGGCCGTGGTTTGTCACGGGAAATTGCGAGAAGATTTTAAAAATGGAAAAGAAAAAAGAACAAAGAACCGCACGGCGGAGCAAAAAGCGCGCAAGCCGCCGAGCGTGTTCTTTATTCTTTCTCTTTTGGGTATCGCTTTGTCTGCCGCTTATTCAAGGAAACCGTTCACGATCTGCTCTTCGGCTTCCTGTTCGGTCAGCCCGAGGGTCATGAGCTTGATGAGCTGCTCGCCGGCGATTTTGCCGATCGCAGCCTCATGAATCAGCGTCGCATCAATGTTGTTGGCGACAAGCCCGGGGGTCGCGATGACCTTGGCGTCGTCCATAATAATTGCGTCGCACTCACTGTGGCCGGCGCAGGCCGTATTGCCGTTGATGTTGCTCTTGAATTCCTGCACGCTGTGATCCCGCGCAACGCTGCGGGAGATCACATTGGCCGAGCAGCCTTCGCCGTTGAGCTCGACATTGAAATCGGTCACGGCGTGCTGGTCGCCCACGGTGAGGATTTTCTCCTTGATGACAAGGCTTGCCTGGGCGGCCAGGTCTCCGCTGGTCTTGCGGATTGTATCGTCGATGCCGGCGATCTGGGTGGTTTCCATCTCGAGCGAAGCGCCCTGTGCAAGGTGAACGATCGTCGTCGGGTTCATAATCTGTTTGCCGCGGCCGTCACCTTCACCATAATGCTTTTCGACATAGCGCACCTTCGCGTTTTTCTCAAGATAGAAGGTGTGGATGCCGTCATGCTGGGCGTTGCCGCCGCCGCAGTTGTGGATGCCGCAGCCCGCAATGATTGTGACATCGGCGTTTTCCCCGATGTGGAAATCGTTGTAGACAAGGTCGGTCAGGCCGGTCTGGGAGATGATGACCGGGATGTGGACGCTCTCGTTTTTGGTGCCGGCTTTGATATAGATATCGATGCCGGGCAGGTCCTCTTTGCTGACAATATCGATGTTGGCGGTGGTGCTGCGGCTCTGCAGCTTGCCGTTGGCCCGGATGTTGTAGGCGCCGACCGGCAGCGCGTCCAGTTCGGCCACCTCGTGCAGCAGCTTCTTTTCAATCGCGTCGATCATAGGTCACACCCCTTCCATTTTGCTGGTGAGTACGTTGCAGGCCGGGTTGGCGGCGTCGGCGCTGCCAAGCAGCGCCGGCAGGATTTCGGCGCGCGGGCCGATGCGCTGGATGCCGCCGTCCTTGATGACGACAATGGTATCGGCAATGTTTAGGATGCGCTCCTGGTGGGAAATAATGAGGATGCTGCCGCGGGTCTGCTCATACATTTTTTCAAAGACATGGATCAGGTTCTGGAAGCTCCACAGGTCAATGCCGGCCTCCGGCTCGTCAAAGATCGAAAGTTTGGTGCCGCGGGCAAGCACCATGGCGATCTCAATGCGCTTGAGCTCGCCGCCCGAAAGGCTTGCGTTGACTTCGCGGTCAATATAATCGCGCGCGCACAGGCCGACTTCGCTCAAGTAACCGCAGGCGGTGTTGATATCGGTATTTTTGCCGGCCGCCAGGCTCAGAAGGTCCTTGACCTTGAGGCCTTTGAACCGAACCGGCTGCTGAAATGCATACGAGATGCCAAGGTTTGCGCGCTCGGTGATGGAAAGGTGGGTGATATCCTGCCCGTCGAGCAGAATCTGGCCCGAGGTAGGCTGGCAAATGCCTGCAATCACCTTGGCCAGCGTCGATTTACCGCCGCCGTTGGGGCCGGTGATCGCCACAAAACGATCCTGGATGGTCAGGTTGATGTCCCGCAGGATCTCCTTGTTATCGTCGGTTTCATAGCCGACGTGGTTGAGTGTTAGCATGGTGTCCCTCCGAAAGTGGGTCTTTTTCTGTGGGGTTGTGCAGCGCAAAGGCGCCAGAGCTTCTTTGTACACCCCATTGTGGGCTCTTTCATCCCGATTGATACTATACCACGGATGCGGCCAAAGCACAAGCCAATTCCTAATGATTCACTAGGAATTAAATGTAACATTTCTGTGAACATTGCTGTTTTTTCTTTTCTACCCCAAGCGGATACAACTCGGAAACCGTTCGGATACACCCCGCATACAACCCCGATACAAACGGACGCTACGATAACGGCATGAATCCAATCCTGAGGAGGTACGCCATGCATCCCGAACCTGTGATCGCCCTTGTGATCCCGGCGCTCGAACCGGACGGGCGGCTGCCCGCCCTGCTGCGGGCGCTGGGGCCTGACTGGAATGGCCCGGCCGTTGTGGTGGACGACGGCAGTTCGGCTGCCGCGCAGCCCTATTTTGCCGAGGCTGAGCGGCTCGGCGCGACGGTGCTGCGCCACCCTGCCAACCGCGGCAAAGGCGCGGCGCTCAAGACCGCCTTCGCCCACTGCCTGGCCGTCTGGCCGGACCTGCTGGGCTGCGTAACCGCCGACGCCGACGGCCAACACACGCCTGCAGACATTCTGCGCCTGGCCACGGCGCTGCGGGGCAGGCCGGACGTTCTCTGGCTGGGCTGCCGGGATTTTGCCACGCCGGGCGTACCCGCCAAAAGCCGGTTGGGCAACGCGCTGGCCCGCGCGGCGCTGGGCCCTGCGCTGAACGGCGTCCCGGATACCCAGACCGGGCTGCGGGGGATTCCCGCCGGGCTTCTGCCGATGCTGGCCCGCCTGCCCGGGCAGCGGTATGAATATGAAACCACCATGCTGCTTGCCGCGCGCCGCGCGGGTTGGCTTGTCGCCGCATTGCCAATTGCAACGGTGTATGAGGACGGCAACCGGTCCAGCCATTTTCGCACGGTGCAGGACGGCCTGGCTGTGGGGCTGACGCTGGCTGCGCCGCTGGCGCGGTTCGCGGCGGCGTCGTTCGCGTGCGCCGGGGTGGACCTGGGATTGTTTACCCTGCTGGCCGGCGGTGCTGCCGCGGGCAGCGGGCGAATTGTGGCGTCGGCGCTCAGCGCGCGGGTGGTTTCGGCCGGGTGCAACTTTATGCTTAACCGCACGCTGGTGTTCCGGCTGCAGCACGCGGGTGTACGGGCTGCCGGGCGGTACGCACTGCTCTGTGCGGCGCAGGCCGCCGCAAGCGCCGGGCTGACCGCCGCGCTGGCCGCCGCCCTGCCCTGGGCCGCCACCGCCTGCAAAATTCCGGTCGATCTGGGGCTGTTTTTTGTCAGCTTCGGCATCCAGCGCCGCTGGGTATTTGCCCCGCCGCCTGTGCCTGCGGTTTTGGAGCAGGACGCCGGGAAGGAGGATGCCAACGAATGAGCGCGGTATTTCTGATTTTGTTGCTGCTGCCCGCCGGGGCCGGGGTCTGCGCGGTCGCCCGCTGCCAGTTGGCCGAAGGGCTGGCCGTGGCAATGCTGGGGCTGGTCGCGGCCGGTTATCTGCTTGCGCTGGCCGGGCTGTTGCCTTTGCTGGGGCTGCTGCCCTGGGCCGCCGCGCTGGCCGGCGTCATACTGGTTGAACGCCGCCGCGGCGACAACCCGGCGTTTTGCCGCGGACTGTGGCAGGGCGCGGCCGCTTTTGTGCTGCTGGCGCTGTTTTACTGGTGGCTCTGCCGCGGCCACAGCCTGGCCGACTGGGACGACTTTTCCCACTGGGGGCGGGCTGCAAAATGGATGTTTACAACCGATACGCTCTACACCGTGCCGGGTTGTGACGACGGGTACAAATCCTACCCGCCGGCCACGGCGCTCTGGCAGGTTATGCTGCTGCAGGCCGGGCGCTGGGTCTGGCGCGGCTTTCGGGAGGATATCCTGCTGTACGCCAACGCATTGCTGACCGCCGCCCTGCTGCTGGTTCCGCTGCGGGCCGCCGGGCTCTGCCTGCTGTTTCCGCTCGGGCCCAGCGCTGACAAGGTCCGCTACGCCCCGCAGGAGGCCGCGGCGTCCGGGGCGGATCGGGTACTTTCCCGCCATGCGGCCGACCGCATCCGCGCTTTGGGTGAAACCGCCCCGCGCCTTTGGCTGATTACGGCCAACGACGGCGGCGCGGCCGAGCTGCGCATCCGGTACGATCTTTTGCCGCTCCAGCTGCCGGCCCACGCCGTCATCCTGATGGCCGATGTGCCGGAAGGGCTGATCTGGGCGCGGGAGATTTCCCCCGAGGATTGGAGCCGGGATCTTGCCGAAAGCTACGATTATGTGTATATCTACTGCCCTGAGGACCAGTTCGTCGCCGATTATCTCTCGGTCTTTGAGCCCGGCAGCCAGAGCGAGGTTGTCAACGACAGGATGTTCCGGGTCATCCGTCAGGGCGATGGGAGCGCAAAGTTGAGGTGCATCGACGGCGTTGCTGCGCAGCCAGTAAAAAATGCAGAATGAAAATTGTGGTGTTTCGCGCGCCTGCGGCACGCTCAAAAAAGTGACCGGAAACCTTCTCCCGAACTTTTTGAGGCGGCGCAGCCGACGATCCACCACAATTTTTCATTCTTACTTTTCGCTCTGTCCCCGATAATATGCCAACCTCGGCTCCCCGTTCGTCAGCCGGATAACGCCGCAGTATTGAAAGCCGTTTTTGGCCAGCAGGGTCTGCATGATTTTGTTGTCGCGGTGGGTGTCTATGCGCAGCGGCAGGCCGCGCGCCGCGCAAAACGCAAAGCAGGCCGCCGCAACGCCGCGGGCACGCCCATCCGAAGCCAGCCGATGAACAACAAAATAGGGTCCATCCTCCGGCCAGGCACCGTCGATCTCGGCGTAGGTCGGGTCAGGCGAGGGCAGGCAACAGAAGGTGCCGACAGCTTTCCCTGCCGCTTCCACAAGATAGCAGACGCCCAGCGCAATCTGGTCAAGCAGCAGTGCATCCTCCGGGTAGGGGCCGTCCCACTGGTGCGGGTTGCCATGGGTATGCATAAACTGTTTGGCAGCGTCAAAAATTTTGCGCAGCGTCGGCAGGTCGCCCGGCAGGGCCGGGCGGATGGTAAGCGCGGGTTCGGTTGGCATATGTGGGCTCCTTTCACACCCCGCTCGCCCCGTAGTTGTCCAGCACGCGGGCGCTGGGGTCATTGACGGCACAGTGGGGCCAGGCCTTGTTCGGCATCCAGTAATCAACGATCATCTCGGCCTGGCCGGGGTAGTATTTCTCAAACAGTTCGCGGTAGAGCAGGCTCTCTTTGGTGAACGGGCGGCAGTAGGTGTAATGGCCGGCGCGCTCGGCAAATTCACGGTCGGTGTAGCGGGCTTCGGCATATGCTTTGAGCAGGTCAACCATGGAATGGCCGACCGCATCCGAAAAGGCCGCCTTCTCCCGCCAGAGGATCTCCGGCGGGAGCCAATCCCCTTCAAAAGCCTTGCGCAGCAGGTACTTGCCCTTGCCGTAGGTGTTGCGCTTTTTGGCCGGGTCAACCGCCATGACGTACTTAACAAAAGCAAGGTCGCCGAACGGCACCCGCGCCTCCAGGCTGTTGACGCTGATCGAACGGTCGGCCCGCAGCACATCATACATATAGAGCTCCCGGATGCGTTTCTGGCTTTCTGCCTGGAAAGCCGCATCGCTCGGAGCGTAATCGGTGTATTTATAGCCGAAGAGTTCATCGCTGATCTCCCCTGTCAGCAGCACCCGGATGTCGGTATGTTCATGGATATACTTGCAAACAAGGTACATGCCGACCGAAGCGCGGATCGTCGTGATATCCCAGGTGCCGAGCATCGCGACAACTTCCTCCAGCGCGCTGAGCACGGTGTCCGGGTCAATGATGACCGGGGTGTGGTCGGCCCCGAGGTAGTCGGCGGTCTGTTTTGCATACTTGAGATCGATTGCATCGGCCCGCATCCCGATCGCAAAGGTGCGGATCGGTTTGCCGAGCTTTTTGGCTGCAATCGCGCAGACGAGCGAGGAATCCAGCCCGCCCGAGAGCAAAAAGCCGACCGGCGTATCGGCGTCGAGCCGCTTGTCCACCCCGGCGATGAGCTTTTCACGGATGTTGGTCAGTACCGTCGGCAGGTCGTCCTGGTTGTAGGCCGGGGTGTCGGCGATATCGCAGTAGCGCACAAACTTCCCGTTGCAGTAGTAACTGCCGATCGGGAAGGGGTAGATTTTTTTGCACAGCCCCACAAGGTTTTTGGCCTCTGAGGCAAAGGCGATGGCGCCGCTTTCGCTGTAGCCGTAGAACAGCGGACGGATGCCGATCGGGTCACGCGCGGCGATCAGCCACTTGCGGCGGCTGTCGTACAGGATCATTGCAAACTCAGCGTCAAGATGGCGGAACATCTCAAGGCCATATTTGTAATACAGCGGCAGGATGATCTCACAGTCGGAATCCGAGGCAAACTGCCAGCCTTCGGCTTCAAGCGCGGCGCGCACCGGGCGGAAGCCGTAAAGTTCGCCGTTGCAGACAACGCAGTCCCCGCCGCGGGTGAACGGCTGCATGCCGGCTTCGGTCAGGCCCATAATGGCCAGCCGGCCGAAGCCGAGCCAGCCGAACTCGGTTTGCAGCACACGGTGGTCGTCCGGCCCGCGGCTGGCCGTACGCAGCAGATACCCTTCAAACTCCTGCCGGGAGAGATCCTGCCCGGCATACCCCAACACACAACACATAAGCGGCACATCCTTTCCTATCGCTTACTTTTGAAAACGAGCGATAAAAAAGGCAGCGCACTCGTCCCAAACAAACTTAGGACGAATCGCTGCCTGATCCGCGGTGCCACCTAACTTACCGCATGCATGAAAAACAAAGCATACGGTCCCTTTCCGTACACGTTCACCTTTGAAACGCTGCCGCTGTAACGCGCGGCCTGCGGCGCCCTTACTGCCCGGCGGTTTTGCCGCGGGGTTCTGTTTGCAGCTCGCGGGTGTTCTTCACTCCCCTGCATTGTCCCGGCTTACAGCCTGCGGCCGGGCTCTCTGCGCAATGCGGCGGGGGGTTACTTTTCCCGTTCAACGCTTTTCGCAGTTTTTATCCTAGCACGTTTGGGGGGTGGTGTCAAGCGTGAAAGCGAAAAAATTAGGAATTAGGAGTTAGGAGTTAAGGCGGAACGCGCTTACTTATTCTTTTTGCTCGCCGCCTTCATCCGCAGGTCGTGGTCGAGGATGCGCTTGCGGATGCGGAGGTTCTCGGGGGTAACTTCGAGCAGTTCGTCCGGCGCAAGGAACTCAAGGCAGGCCTCGAGGCTGAACTTCGACACCGGGGTCAGCCGCAGCGCGTCGTCGGAGCCGGAGGCGCGGGTGTTGGTCAGGTGCTTGGTTTTGCAGACGTTGACCGTGATGTCCTCGCCGGTCGGGGTATAGCCGACAACCTGGCCGGCGTAGACCTTCTCGCCCGGGGTGACGAGCAGCGTACCGCGCTGCTGGGCATTGAACAGGCCGTAGGTCACGGCGTCGCCAGTCTCAAAGCTGATGAGCGAACCGGTCGAACGGGTCGCGATGTCGCCGCACCAGACTTCGTAGCCGTCAAAAATCGTGTTCATAATGCCCTCGCCATGGGTGTCGGTGAGGAACTGGCTGCGGTAGCCGAACAGCCCGCGGCTCGGCATACGGAACTCAAGACGCGACCGGCTGCCCAGCATCTGCATATTCATCAGCACGGCCTTGCGCGCGCCCAGCGCGGTCATGACCGCGCCCTGGTAGGTTTCGGGCACGTCGATGACGACGCGCTCCATCGGCTCCATCGTCTTGCCATCCTCCTCATGGGTCAGGACATGGGGCGGGCTGACCTGCAGCTCGTAGCCTTCGCGGCGCATCGTCTCGATCAGGATGGACAGGTGCATCTCGCCGCGGCCCATAACCCGGAAGGAATCGGTCGTGGCCGAATCCTCAACCCGCAGCGCGACGTCCTTGAGCAGTTCGCGGTTGAGCCGGTCGCGGATCTGGCGGGAGGTGACGTATTTGCCCTCTTTGCCGGCAAACGGCGAATCGTTGACCGAGAAGGTCATCTCGACCGTCGGGTCGTTGATCTTGACAAAGGGCAGCGGCTGCACCTTGGCGGGGTCACACAGCGTGTTGCCGATTGTGATATCGGGCAGGCCGGAAAAGGCGACGATATCGCCGGCCTCGGCCTGTTCGATCGGCTCGCGGCCGTTTGCCTTAAAGTCAAACAGTTTGGTAATGCGGCCGCTCATCCGCACGTCGGGGTTGTGCCAATCGCAGACCTGCACGTTCTGGCCTACCTTGATCACGCCGTTCTGCACGCGGCCGACGCCCATACGGCCGACAAACTCATTGTAGTCAACGCTTGAAACCAGCATCTGCATCGGCGCTTCGGGGTCGCCTTCGGGCGGGGCCACATATTTGAGGATGGTGTCAAACAGCGGCTTGAGATCGGTGCCGGCCTCGGGGTTGGTCCAGTCATAGCTCGCGGTGCCGTTGCGGCCGGAGCAGAAGACCATCGGGCTGTCGAGCTGCTCATCCGAAGCGCCGAGATCCATCAGCAGTTCCAGGATTTCGTCAATGACTTCGGCGATGCGGGCGTCGGGACGATCGATTTTGTTGACCGCGATAACGAGCGAGAGGTTCTGCTGCAGGGCTTTCTGCAGCACAAAGCGGGTCTGTGGCATGCAGCCTTCGGCCGCATCGACAAGCAGCAGCACGCCGTTGACCATTTTGAGCACCCGCTCGACCTCGCCGCCGAAGTCGGCGTGGCCGGGGGTGTCAACGATGTTGATTTTGACGCCCTCATAAACGCAGGAGCAGTTTTTTGCCAGGATTGTGATGCCGCGCTCACGCTCAATATCGCCGGAGTCCATCACGCGCTCGGCAACCTGCTGGTTGGCGCGGAAGGCGCCGCTTTGCTTGAGCATCTGGTCCACCAGGGTGGTTTTGCCGTGGTCAACGTGGGCGATAATGGCAATGTTGCGAAGATTTTCCCGAATCATATTGTTTTGATCCCTCTTACCTTTCGTATATAGTTTGTCTTGCTGAACTTCTTTCCCAAAAAAGCCGCGGTCAGGAAGGCCGCAGGCATACAGTTTATATTGTACGTCATACCGCCCTTGTTGTCAAGAATCGCCAAACAGATTTTCGCGTGCTATAATAGCAGCATAGTGTTCCGCTGCAGCAGGCCTTGCATGGTCTGCCAGTCTGTATAAACGCGCTTTGCCTGAATCGAATGTGAAGGAGTTTTCCCCATGTCTGTAACCCCGCCTGCCGCCCGCCACAAGGTCAACATCATCGGCCACCAGAACCCCGATACCGATTCGATCTGTTCCGCCATCGGCTACGCCTGGCTCAAAAACGCCCTGGGCGGCGCCACCTACGAAGCCCGCCGCGCCGGCAAGCTCAACCGCGAAACCTCCTTTGTACTGGACCATTTCGGGGTGGAACCCCCGCGGCTGTGCACCGATGTGAGCCCGCAGATCAAAGATATTGATATCCGCCCGCAGCCCGCCATCGACGGCGAGATGAGCGTGCGCGCCGCCTGGATGATGATGCGCGATTCCGAAATTGACACCTTGTGCATCGCTGACGGCGCAGATGAACTGCAGGGCCTGATTACGGTCAAGGACATTGCAAACGCAAACATGGATCTGTTCGACACTGCCGTGCTGGCCAACGCCCGCACCAGCTACCGCAACGTGCTTGAAACCCTGGAAGGCCAGATGCTGCGCGGCGATGCCGATGCGCGGATCAGCGTCGGCCGCATTTTTATCGGCTCAAGCCCTGAGGCCATGGACGGCGCCGTTGGCGACGGAGATCTTGTGCTGGTTTCGAACCGGTACGAAACCCAGGTCTGCGCCATCGACTGCGGGGCCGGGTGCATTGTTGTCTGCTGCGGGGCCAGCGTGCCCCGCACAATCCTGGCCCGGGCCGAGGAAAAGAACTGCACCGTCATCACCACCCCCTATGATACCTACGCCGCGGCGCGGCTGATTTCAACCGCCGCGCCGGTGCGGCACTTTATGCGGCGCAGCAATCTGCTGAAATTCAGCGTCAACACCCCGCTTGAGGATGCGCGCAAGGTGATGGCCCGGGTGCGGCACCGCTATTTCCCGATTCTTGATGAGAAAGGGCAGTACTGCGGCGTTGTCAGCCGGCGCAACCTTTTGAACCTGCACCGTAAGCAGATCATCCTTGTCGATCACAACGAGCGCACCCAGGCTGTTGACGGCCTGGAACAGGCCGAAATCCTGGAAATTATCGACCACCACCGCATCGGCAGCCTTGAGACAAGCGGCCCTGTCTACTTCCGCAACGAGCCGGTCGGCTGCACGGCGACAATCGTCTGGCGGATGTACGGGGAACATGGCATCACCCCGCCAAAGGAGATTGCAGGGCTTTTACTCTCCGCAATTTTAAGCGACACGCTGCTGTTCCGTTCGCCCACTTCGACCCCGCTGGATGAGGCCGCAGCCAAAGCGCTGGCCGAACTGGCCGGGGTGGAAATCCAGCCTTATGCCGAGCAGATGTTTGAAGCCGGCGCCGATCTGACCGGCCGCACGGCGGAGGACGTCTTTTTCTCCGATTTCAAGGTGTTCAGCCGCGGGGACGTCAAGTTCGGCGTCGGGCAGTCGAGCTATATGACCGCCCGCTCCCGCGCGGCGGCCGAAGCGCTGGTCGCCCCCTACCTGGCCGACGCGCTGGGCCGCGCCGGCGTGCCGATGGTATTTTACATGTTCACCGATATGCAGCATCAGGCAACCGACCTGATGTTTTACGGCCACGGCGCCGAAGAGATCGTGCAGGATGCCTTCCATGTTTCGACCGAAGCCGGCAAGGCCATGCTGCCCGGCGTGGTCAGCCGCAAAAAGCAGTTGATCCCCCCGCTGATGGCCACCTTGCAAGCAAGGGCCGAAGGGCAGGGTTGACGGGGACAGATGTGAAGTGGTATAATCGCTGTGAAATAGTCAGTATAAAGAGTGTAGAGTCAAGCGTTTCGATACGGTGGGTCGGCGGCTGCGCTGCCTCCCAAAAGAGCGGGGCCGTGTTTCCGACAATTTTTTAGAGCGCGCCGAAGGCGCGCGAACCAACGAAACCCAAGCTCTCAACTCTTAACTCTATCGACATCGTTTGCCGCCAAGGCTGGAAAGGGGTACGCAATGGGCTGGAAGCTGGTTGTGCTTTGCACGATGCAAGGCAATATTTAACCTGCTCCCACTCGTAGTGTACCCTTTTGCGGCCACGGGCCGCCGGCAGACTGTACATGGGAGCATTGCGCCATGACGGTTTGTCATGGCGTTTTTTGTATACCGGCGTTCCGGGGCCGGAAAGGGGCACATGGTTCGTTTTACCGCATGATGAACGAAAGGTGTGTTCTTTCCCATGAAACAGAAAACAACGCCGGCGCGTTTTCCGCTGCGCCGGCAGCTGGCAGGTCTGTACGGCTATGAGCTGACCAGCTGCATAGATATCACCACCGCGGTGTGGGTGGCGCTGCTTGCCGCGCGCGGCTACAGCCTGTGGCAGATCGGCCTGGCAGAAGGCGTCCACCACATTGTGAGCCTGGCTGCCGAAATTCCAAGCGGTATGGCCGCCGACCTGTTGGGGCGGCGGCGCACGCTGGCGGCATCCGGCCTGATGGCGGCGCTTTCCGGGCTGCTGATGGCATTTGAGCAAGGGTTCGGTTTTGTGCTGGCCTCTATGGCGCTGTCGGCTCTCTCTTACAACCTGATTTCCGGCACGTTTGAGGCTCTGAGTTATGACAGCCTGTGTGCGGCCGGCCGCACCGAACTTTACCCGACCGTGCAGACACGGTGCGCGCTGCTGCAATCAGTCGGCTCCATACTTGGGTACCTGGCCAGCCTGCTGACCGCGGTGCTGCCGTTCCGGGCGTATTACCTGATTGATGTCGGGCTGAGCGGACTTCGCAGCCTGGCGGCGGGCAGCCTGCGAGAGCCGGTTGTAACCGAAACCCAGGCCGCCCGCGAAGCCGCTGAAACCCGCGCCCTGCTGGCCACGCTGCCGCGCCGCCTGCGCGCGCATGTGCGGGAGACTGTGCGTTTTTTGCTGGGCAGCCCGGCCATCACCCGGCTGATCTTTGCCAATGCGGTTATCAGCCTGCCCTGTTACCTGACTTTGATGTTCCTGCAGCAGCGGCTCAGCGCCGCCGGCCTGCCCACCGCCCTGCTGGGGTTGATCGTCTGTCTGTTTGAATTGGGGCGGCCGGTGGGCAGCTGGCTTTCGCTGCGGGTGCGCCCACGGCGGCTGGTGGGGCTGTACGCGGCCTGCGCCGCGCTGGGCGGGCTTTGTACCGTAGCGGCCGGGCTGGCCCCGCTCCCATTGGCCGTACTGGCCGGGGCCGGGTTTGCGGGCTGTGAGATGCTCTGGACCCTTTGCAGCGAGCGACGGCTTAACGACAGTTTCCCGAGTGACCAGCGCGCGACGCTGGTCAGTGTAAACAGCATGGTGTACAGCCTGCTGATGATTCCCGTTTCGCCGCTCACCGGCCTGGTCGGCGACCTGACCGGCGCCCCCGGCGCAGGGCTTGCGTTGCTGGGCGGCGGGGTGCTGGCGGCCGGCATAGCCGCACGGTGCTGGGCAAAGCGCCCGCACTAATACCGCAAAACCGCCGGAACTTTCGCCCCAAAGCGGCGGATGCAGGCCCCGCGAACGCGGCAGACGCTGCCCGGGGACAAAATTGGACCGTACGCTTTTATCCCCCTGCTTTTTCACCCAAGGAGGTCTTGTATGTCCACCGCTTCTTCCCCCCGCCCCCGCCCCACTGTGCTGGGGGTGCTGGGGCTGCTGGCTTTTGCGTCGGTGCTGACGGCCGCCGGCTGTATCTGGGTGATCCTGGGCCGCAGCACCAACCCGCTGTGGAGCCGCCGTACCGATGTGATTTTGCCGGATCTTTCCGGCATGACCCGGGCCGAGGCCGAAGCCCTGCCCGAAACCGCAGCCCTTGCCGTGACCTGGGAGGAAGTGTACAACCCCGCCGTGACCCCCGGCGAAATCTGCGGCCAGCAACCGGCCGCCGGCCGCACCGTCAAGGCCGGGCAAGCGCTGACCGTGCAAATAAGCCTGGGTACCGACTGGATCTCCATGCCGGATCTGACCGGCCAGAACCGTGACGAGGCGCTGGCCGCCCTGCATGCTCTGCAGCTTTCACCGGTTGTGGAGTTTGAGTCGGACAATACGGTGGCGGCTTACACCGTGCTGCGTACCGAACCGGCCGCCGGCGAACAGCTGGCCGCCGGTTCGGCTGTGAAGGTGACGGTGATCCGCCCCCTGCCGGACCCCAACCGCCCGGTGCCCAACGTGCAGGGCATGGCGCTTGACGCCGCGCGCGACGCACTGCTGCAGGCAGGGCTGACCGCCGTTGTGGCCGGCGGCGCCACCGAAGGCACCGTGACCGCCCAGGACCCGATCCCCGGCAACCTTGTCAAGGTGTTTTCACCGGTCACGATCTATTGCCGCTAACCTGCCGGCTTGCAAAATAAGCGGGAGCCTGACATTTGGCAGCGTTGTGTTCCAAATGTCTGGCTCCCGTTTTTATGTTTCTGCTTTTTACTGCGCCGCGCCGACGGTCTGTTCTTCCTCTTCCCCGTCGGTTTCTTCCTCCATACCGCGGCGGGCGAGCAGCCAATAGACAAAGCGGCGCGCCAGGCTGTACAGCGTGGCGAACGCCGGCACGCCCAGCACCATGCCAACCGGTCCATACAGCCAGCCGCCAACCACAATCGCAAACAGCACCCAGAAGGCCGACAGCCCCGATACATGCCCCAGCACCCGCGGCGCCAACACCCGCAAATCAAACTGCTGCAGCAGCACCACCAGCGCCGCACAGGCCAGCGCCTGTACCGGGCTGACAAACAGCAGGATCAAAACGCCGGGCAGCGCGCCCAGATAGATGCCAAAGAAAGGGATCAGGTTGGCAAACGCGACCATGACGCTGATCAGCGGCGCAAAATGGATGCCAAGCAGGCTCATGGCACCGCAGAGCAGCAGCCCGATCACCGCCGAAGCGACAATTTTGCCGAAGAAGAAACTTGCGAACGTTTCGTTGGTGAACCGGGCCAGGTCCAGCAGCCAGGCGGAGGCCCGCCGCGGCAAAAACGCCCACACCAGCATCCGAAGCTGGCGCAGCAGGTGGTCCTTATCCGCCAGCATAAACACGCTGCCGGCTACCGCAATGACAATCTGCACCGTGTAGGAGGCAACGCTGCCCAATGAGCTGACCAGCTGCGGCGTGTAGCCGCGCAGAATCTCCCACAAACCTGCCATAAGCTGCTCGTAATCGTCCAGCGCGGCAATCACAGGGCTCAGGTCAAACCGGGTCTGCCCCTGCAGCGAGACAAGGCCGGCCTGGACATTGTTGATATAATCAGGCAGGTTCAAAAACAGCGTGGTCGCGCTGCGCACAAGCTGCGGCAGCGCCAGGCGCACCAGCCCGAAGACAGCCAGCCCTGCCAGCAGGTAAGCCGCCAGAATCGCCAGCCAACGCAGCTTCGGGTTATCCCGAAGCACCCACCGGTGCAGCGGGCGGACCAGGGTGTCCAGCACATAGGCCAGCACTGCCGCCCAGGCAAATGGTGCAGCCAGCCCCCACAGGGTGCCCAGGGCGTTCCAAATGCCGTTCATCCCGTTGAGCAGCGCCCAGAACGCAATGCAGCACAGCATAATGCCCAGCCAGTCCTTGATGGTGCGCGGAGGTTTGTCCAGCCAATGTTTTCCCATAGTCTGCCTGTCTTTCTATCCAACGGGGGTAAGGGTCAGCGTTCGGTTTCGTCCCGGCGGGGCAGCGGGGTTTCACCGCCGGTGGCAGGGTCCAGCCCGCGGGCTTCAAGCCCGGCACCCACCGCCTGTTTCAGCAGCGCCGCCACTACCGCCAGCGCCGGCACACCAATGACCATACCGGCGATGCCGAACAGCCCGCCGCCCACAATGATCGCCACAAGCACCCACAGCCCCGAAATACCGGTGGCTCCGCCAAGGATGCGTGGCGCGATGAAGTTGCCATCCACCTGCTGGATGACAAGGATCAAGATGCAGAAAATCAGCGCCTGCAGCGGTTCGCCGCTGAGCAGCAGCAACAGCGCGCTGGGCACCGCGCCGATATACGGCCCGGCAATCGGGATGATGTTGGTCACGGCAACAAGCACCGCGATCATCGGCGCATAGT
>PPYE01643655.1_pt1 | contig 25539 bp, 39 predicted proteins | sample 1559881 | NCBI WGS metagenome assembly PPYE01 (sample SAMN08240022, study PRJNA423297) | Human gut metagenome, whole genome shotgun sequencing project. | reverse complement strand
GGAGTGGCCCCCATCACATAGAACGTGTGGTGTGCGTCTCGTTTCGTTGTGTTTCCCGTCTTGTTTTGTGACGTGGGTCCTACTTTAAGGGATCCCTTACCGTTGTGGGGCCCCCTTTTTGTTCGTCTCGAAATGTTGCCATGGTTTTTTTGAACGCCATTGTTGTTTCACGCTTTGAATATTTTTGCATGTTTTTGTAACATTTCTTTTGTTTTTTGCATTGTTTTGCATGTTTATGCATTGTGCGTTGTGTTGCCTTTGTGGCATGCGTTGCACCATGCATGGTGCATGGTATTGGTATGCATGTCATGCATCACATCATCATCGATGTGTTCATCATCATGTTGATCATGTTCATCGTGATGATGATCAACGATCATCATCATGTTCATCATTCATTGATCAATGATCAATCATTGAACATTGATTGTTGTTCATTGATCATCGTTGATCGTTGAGTGTGTGAACACGAACAGTGTGAGGTGAGACAGTGTGGATGGTGTCCATCCTCCTCGGTGTGTGGAATGGCGGTGGTGCGTGCTGCTGCTGTGCTGCCCAGTGCAGTGGTGCTGCTCGTGCCCTACTCATCCCACTGCAGTGCTAGCGAGTACTGCTGTCATGTCACACAGTGTTCCTTGCCAGGTGTGCGGTGCAGTGCAGGTGAGTGTCTCTGCGTGGTGTTCGTGTGGTGGGGTATCCTCTGTGCGCTCCCCCCTCGTCGTGGTGGCGGGTGGGGCCGTCGTGGATGGTGGGGCGGCATAGTGGATGGTGGGTGGCATGGTGATTGAAGGGCGGTTGTGTTGCTAGCCTCCCCGTCTTGTGCGTGGTGTCCCCCTTCTATTTGTGTGGTGGTCCCGTTGAATGGCGGGGTGCGGTGTGTGTGTTGTCCCCGTGTTCGGATTGGGTCCTCCCCTTCGCGTTACTCTTGCCCTTCTTGCATTGTCTCTCCTGTTCTTCTTTCCTCCTCTCCGCCGCTTGTGTTCTCTGTCACGGCATTGTTGGTTTAGGGTTGTGTCATTGTGACAGGGTTGTGTCATTGTGGGATAGGAGTGATGGTTTGTGTGGGACGGAAGGGCGTGTGGTGTGTGGCGTGTGGCGTGTGGTGTGTGGTGTCTGCTGTCTACACATTGTCCGTGTTGTGGGGTGCATCTCAGAGGTGTGTGTGTTGTGATGGCAGTGTGTGGTGGCAGTGCATGTCTTGTCTTGTTGTGATACGGGTTATGGAATGGCGGCGGGGTGCGTGTGTGTTTCGTCGTTTGTCTCTCTTCTTCTCTGTCTTCCTCTTCCTCCTTGTGTTGGTGTTCGGGGTAGTGCGCGCGCAGCCCTGCGAGCACGCACGTTATCCCCGAACACCATTGTGTTTTCTCCTTGTTGTGTTCTCTCCTCTTCGTGTCCCGTCTTTCTTCGTGTCCCGCCTTTCTATCGTTTGGAATGGCGGGGGGGTCACCATGTGTTGGTGTGTTGTGTTGGCATGACGGCTACGGGTAGCCTGTCTCGCTCCCCCTCGTTTTTTTGGTAGTGGCGTGCTCTGCCTTTGCCTCCTCTGCCGTTGCCTCGTCGGCTGTTGCATTTTGCGCAGAGGACTCTTCCGTTGTCCGGGTGGTTGGATCCGCCTAGCGAGGCTGGGATTATGTGGTCTGCCTCGGCTGAGTTGGGTTTGCGTTGTCCGTTGTTGTTGTATTGGAGTTTGATTCCGCATGCTGGGCAGTGTGTGATGCCCATTGCTTGTGCTCGTGCGAGTACTTGTTTTCTGAATTGTTTGTGTTCTCTGGTGCTTGTTCTGCTCACCGCTGTTCTCTTCTTCCTTCTCTTTGTGTTGGTGTTAGGTGGTGGCGCGTCGCAGCGTCAGCGAGACGAGCGCCTCCACCGTCTAACACTACTCTTTGTTCTCTTTCCTCTTTGTTCTCTTTGTTCTTTTTCTTGTTTTTCTTTCTTGTGGAATGGCGGGTGTCGTGTAGTGCGCGCGCAGCTCTGCGAGCACGCACGTAACACGACACGCGCCCTTGTGTTCTGGGTTTGTCTACTGTGTGTTGCGTGTGTTGTTTCTACCGCAATGTGGTGTTTGTTGTCCCCGCCACACACTGTTCGTTGTTAACGATCACAATGTTCGACACTGAACGCTAATTACGTTATAACACATGTTACCTAATTAGACAGTGTCTAACACAGATAGACAGTGTCTAATTCTAGTACTCTTTTAAGAGTATAGGTTGGGCCCAACACAGTGGCGAGCTCTTCGAAAACACCCGCGGCGTAACGCTCGCTTGCGTCGCTAGGGCTCCTCAGCGGCTACGCCGCGATCGTCTTCGACGATTCGTCTACTCGAGTGTATCATACGGACCAAAGTCACAGCAACAAACACTGCCAACAAATACAACTGAAACGGGGACTAAACGTTGCAATCATGCGAAACGCCCTGACACAGAACCTTGCTACAAGAGTGGAAAGTGTGACGACACGCACCAATATTGTAGCAACACAAACGGGTGTTTTTACCCTAGAAAGCAAGTTGCTAGCAAGCAACCCACATGCGTAGAAAGTAAACGGAAGGTGAACAAAGTAAACGGAAGGTTAACGGAAACTGTGAAAGGTCAGTGCCGTAATGGTCGACCCACTCACCCCCATCACACACCGCCCTTCTACTGCTCTGAGACGCACTGAGGCCACCAGAAGCGCTTAGAACACCTCCGGGGGTCTCGGGAAGGGCTGAGAGAGCCAGTCAGTCGGTCAGCTCGGACTCGACGCGGTCAATCAGCTGCCGCAGCGCGACATCGATCCGGCTCGCCACCTCCTCACTTTCGAAGATCCCGATGTCGTTCGTGACCTCGGTGATGATGTCGCGAGCCAGCCGAAGAGCGTCGTAGGTGGACAGGTCGGCGGTGAGGCGGCGCACCAGCGCACGCGCGTACTGATAGGCGGTCTCCTCGTAGCCCTCGACGTAGCGGAGCATGAGAGCCGTCATGGTCTCGGGCTCGAGGACGGGTGAGACGTACGGAGTAGTTGAGGTATCCATGCCCGTATGGTGGCATGGATGGGGCGGCAGTGCGCCCCCGCACCCCCCCGCCTTTCAACCACCCGAGACACAGGTCACACGCGCTGGGGGTTACGGCAACCACCGCTGTCCTCCTACAATAGACGCACCACGCCCGGCGAAGGCCGGCACATGAAGAGAGGACAGGACGCAAATGGGTAACACGCTAGATGAGGGAATGCTCATCCGACACATGGACTTGCGTAGGGTTGTGAAGACGTCGAACGATGTCCCGTCCCGGCTCGCAATTCATATTGAGCACATGGACGGCACGAACTACATGGTGAGCGTCGTCGACAGAAGAGAAACGCTCGAATATTCGACGACACTGCTCGCCGCTGTCGCGCGCGGCGCTAACCTGATGATCCGCGCCCTCGACGTTCTCCGTACTGTCGGATATGTGGACGTGCACCCCATCGCACTATTGGGTAGGGAAGTCGTTTTCGGTCTGGACCGCGTCACGCTTGAGCTCGAAGTTATTGAGAACAGTGACGGCGAGCTTGAGTGCGGCATTAGTGTTGCTAGTGTGGATCCGGAGAATGCTGAGGAGATTGGAAGTGTGCTAGAGGAGAAGGGTATTGACGTTGTGTGAGATGGCGTGACGGAGGCTAACAGCAACCTACCGACCTGTCTATCCCAACCTGAAGGGTCAGATCGAAAATGGCGCTTCGCTATCGCATCCCGCTCCCGGGTCCGTTCTACTACTCGGGCCGTGTAGGCCCTAGGCGCTGGCTTCCTCATGGTAGTCGCAATGGTTTCGTTCCGGCTCAGTGGGAGCGCCCGACTGTTGGGGGCAGACCGTTTGGCTCGGATCGGTGTGTGTGAGCTGGGGTACCCGCTCTTCGGGCTGGCACCGTGTCCCCCGTCTCGTGATTGTATGGGACGGGGGATGCGTCCGCATGTAGCCCATCACCCTTCACTCGTCACACACCGCTTTTCGTGGTGTTCTGGGGTGATGGGGTGACGACGTCGTGGACCAGGGCCCCAGAATGTGGCGGACGTCTCACTCCGGTAGGGTGGACAGGCGAGCAGCGGCGCCCTAGAGTTAAGGCCATCGGGAGCAAGACGGCAGCCCGCCAGGGCGAAGCAACGCGCCCCGCAGCACAACCAAGACCATCACAGAGAAAGAGGAGACACCATGAACATGAGGCATGCGGCACCGAGGTGCACCAACGCCGCGACTCGCCGCCCTTTGAAACGGAGCAGCGAAATCATCCTCGCCGCCGTCATCTACCTGACCGCGTCATGTTTCGCCGTTGTCGGGACGCTTGGTTTCGTGGCGGCTATTTGGGTCCTGTGGGGGACGTTGGGGGTACGGTAACCCCCCGCAATTCCGAACAACACAAACACTAGAGGAAGAGAAGGGTACACTGTGTTTTACGACGCGCATTTCACAGTCGACGTTACGAATTGGTCGCGGGGTATTTGGTTGGACGGCACAATGCAGATAATGGACCAGGAGGATATTCTTCTGTCCGATCGTCTTGTGCCCGCCTATCTTCGGGAGTTTCCGGACGACCGCCGTTCCGCTAACGAGGCGCTGGCTTCCATGGTGGGCATGGCGAAGGTTTATGACCGCATTCTTACCCTGGCCGATGAGCACGGTCTTCATGTTGACGGGGACGAGTTTTCGATTCTGACAGTGTTGTCCGGCGGGTCGACGATTGGCGCCATGATGGTCGCTATGAGGCGAAGTGGCGCCGAGCTGGACGTTGACTCGTTCTGTGGGGAGGATATGTCGAAGAAGCCTATTTGGGACCATTTTGTGGATGATCTCACTAATGATCCTGTTATTGAGCATTCTCGCACTCCTGTTGAGGCTGCTACCCTGTGGAGGCCGGCGAAGCCGCTCACACATTCAACGCGATTCCACGTTTACACGAAGCCAATGGATGAAATGACGTTCGTTTCCGGTGAGGTCGCGTTGACCGTGGACAATGTTGAAACTCTTAGCTGGGAGACCAATGTTGGTATGACCCGTAGCGGGAACATTGCGGGTAAGGTGCAGGAAATGTTCAACCGTCTTGTTGTGGGCGCCTCGGTCATGGATAGTCTTACTTCGGTGGCGAACGATTGTAGTATCACTCTTGCAATGATGGGTGATTTTTTGATTGTCGCCTATTTCAATGGTGAGATTATTGGGCAGGTTGCTGTGGGGGCGGGTAAGAATGGTGTCGAGCTCGCCCCCAGTTGTCTGTGTTCTCCTGACCGGTCGGACGCCGTGGAGGAGGCGTGGGATGACTTCTGTGCTCGAATCCGGGAGATTCCTGACAGTGTGACCGTCTGACCTCACCGCAATTCTGAGAAACAAGAGGAGAGAATTATGCTTTGGTTTGAATATGATGGCCCCAACAATGAAGGGGTGACTGACCGGGATACTGAGATGGCATTCATTCGGGAGAATATGCCGGCCGTTACGTCCTGTCATTATGATGATGCCGGTTTTACCGTCATGATCTGGGACACTAAGGTTGGTGTTATTGAAACGTACGTGTTTGATAATGGTAGGCCGACGACGTGGTATTTCAGTGCGAAGACGGCGTCGGCGGATGCTTGGTGGCGGAAAATTGTCACTGTTGGCGAGACTACTAAGGTTGGGGCCAGGTGGATTCGCAAGCGTATCAAGCGGCATGAGGTAAAGGAGGAAAGTAGTCGCTTGGTGGACGATTTCATTCTTTGCCTGGAAGAAATGCGAGACAGTGACAGGTATTCGACGGCGTGGGAGTGTGCCCGGTCTGACGCCAGGGATAGGTTGACCGATCTTTGCGCTTTGGTGGGCGTACCGGCAGGACAGGTGATCGGCTTCGACATTTAAACCCCCCCCAACGGTAAATAGTAGTATCCATCACAATATTTGGGAAGAGAGAAGCATTACTATGGGTACAGTTTTCGAGACGGTTATCGCTCAGGCGGTCCGTGAATGGAATAATGACGGGCGCCGCCACGAGTTCAACGTGCATGCGCCTGCCCGCAAGGTTTATGACGGCGGCATCATCACTATCGGCAGCACGTGCCGTATCGTGGCCGCCGGTAACACTGTGCGGGCAAGGTCCATTAAGCGGAAGAGCGCCGCGATTCCTCCGGAGAACGTTGGTGAGTTCGTCCACCGCGCTTTGACTGTCGCGGCGAACCGCGGTAAGGCGGCCGGCAATGAGTGACTACAGTATCGATAAGGCGGTGTTTGCTTTTCTTGCCAATTGTGGCGGCGTTTTCGCCCAGTGGCCACAGTGCTCAATTATCACTTTGCAGGGCCACAATGATGGTAGCCGTCTTTCCGGGGTCCTCTTCAAGGCGATGGCCATGAACCCAGCCGATAGGACCGTCTTCAAGATTGTTATCACGAAAGACGATGAGTGGCGGGTTCGTGTTATTCAGCTGTCGAATCATGTCATTTTGGACGAGCGTGACGCCGACCGGGCCACTATCGTCCATGCCGTGAATAGTTTCATGGAGCTGGCTGACATGAGGGAAGGGTGAGAATCATGATTGACGGTGAGCTGCGCCCCATCGTGACCCAATTCGTGGCGGAGATGCTCAATGACCCGTGCTGCAAATCTGTCCTGTTGGACGTCGGCGAGGACGCCATGGTGGGCAGTGACCTGGCCGTCCTCTATCTGGACATTGTCGGGAAACGATATGGGTGCACTCTTTCCATCGGGGGAAGCGAGTTTTCGGCGAGTATTCGAGATTGCGACACGAACGAAGCAATAACAACAGTGAAGGGAAGAGAAGGGGCATGGGAGCTTCAGGAGCTGCTCGGCGAAATCAAGACAAAACTGTGGGAGGACAAATGATTAAGTTATTCGATTGGGAGTTTCTGAAACATGTCACTGAGGTGTGCAAGAATTACGCCAGCAAGGGCGGGAATGATTCGCTCGGCCTGGAAGTAAGCGCCTGGAATAACAGCATCCATATTGTTGTCGCATCGTCGGGGCATCGGTTTGTTTTCGAAGCGGATACTGTTCGCGGCTATAAGGCGACGATTTTCGGGCAGGCGAACCGTTATTGGTGCCCAATGTTTGATGTCGCCTACACTTTTGATGGTGATGAGGTTCTTGATGCTTTCAATAGTTTTCTTGTTGACGTGGGGGCGGAAAACGAATGAGTGTTGAGAGGATTGCGGATTACGAGTTCCAGCCGCCGGATGGTGGAGTGCATTATGATTGGTTCGCTGATAGGGTTATTGACTATTTGCAGTCGAAGTCGCCTGAGACGCCGCCTCGTTTTTTGTGGACGACTTTCTTGACGATGGTGTCTGCTCCGTTGTCTGCGAGGACTCATTTGTCTGCGAGTGCGCAGGGGATGGTGCCGTTGACTTTGTATTCGCATTGTCTTGGGGCGTCTACTTTGTCTAGGAAGACGACGGCGCAGTCTTTGGTGCGTAGTTTTTTCGATGATTGCGTGGGTGCGTTCAGGTGGGATTCGTCGCAGCCTTTGGTGGCCGTGCGGGAGGTTGATTCAGCGCTCCATATGCTGTATCGTCGTCTGGAATCCCTGGAGAGGAAGAGCGGGCGTATCGATATTGACGAGTACCGGACAGAGCGGGACGATATCAATAATCGTATTGCCGAGTTCGAGGCTGATCGTAAAGATTTGCTGAATACTATCGATAATAGCCCGTGCGAGCGCTCTCTTATGGCGAATGTTTTGTTCGGGTCGAATGTTACGGCTGAAGGCTTGAATCTTCGGATGGCGCAGCGGCCTGGCGGGGCGTCTATCATGTTTGTAGACGAACTACAGAACATGTACTCCGCGTCACAGGGTGAGGGTTATCGGAGCGGCCTCATCGGATTCCTGACCGACGTCTACTCGGGCAGAACGGTTGAGTCTGTGCGTGTCGGCGATGATGGCGTCAGGCGTGCGGACAGTGAGCGGGTTCCTCATTTTCTTGCTTTCTGCGGCACCGGTATTCTCAGCGACGTGGTCGATAATATGTCGCAATCTTTGTTTGAGACAGGGTGGGGACCGCGCATTCTTTTTGCCTTGGACGAGGAGGACCGTCAGTCGGATCCTTGGTCTTTCGGATGGGTCACTAGCAATGATTGGAGCGCGCGTGGTGGTGATGGTTTTGTCGAGCACGCTTCTGAACGTATTTCGACAATGCTGGGTATGATGCAACACGAATTCCGCGGCACTGTCACTTGTGCCACCGAGTTTTGGCCTGTCAACACACCAATGACTATGACTGTGACCGAGTCTGCGCGGAATGTTTGGGTAGAAACAATGCGAGCCTGGGCCGAGGAGGCGGCCCGCGAGTCGCCTTTCCAGCGGGCCGTGCAAGCGGTCATTGACCGTATGGGGAACCATATTATGCGCGTTGCCGCTATTCTGTCTCTTTTCGAGCAGCAGATGAGCGTGTCATCGTCCGCGGTGAGGAAAGCTTTCAGCCTGGCCGCCGATTTCTGGCTGCCTGATGCGTTGAAAATGGTCGATTATGTTTTCGTCCCGGATTTGACGCGTATGGTGGATGATTTCAGTCAGGATCCTCCTACCGAGACGCGCTTGTATCGTGTTTTGGAGGCGAAGAATTTGTCCCCGCGAAGTGTGGAGGAGTATCGGCAGTATATTCTTCGCAGGGGCGTGAAGTTCCGGACGGAAGGTGCCATTGTGGATAATGATCTCGTGGAGGCGATTTTGCGGGATCAGATAGCGGAACCATCGTACAGTGGGTGATGTTTTCGGGGTGCGTTTCCCTGTGATGGTAGCGGGCAGTGTTCGCTCCATCACAGGGTGGCGTGCCACTAATGTAAGCCTGAGCGATTTCGCCGCCCTTTGTGAGGCGCCTTCGAAATGCGAGAAAAATGATGCCCCCGCTTTCTTCGCGGGCATTCTTTCTGGTGGCAGGCGGCAGAAGAGGAATTTTGTGTCCCGGTCCGCTATCGTTTTGGATGCGGATCACGGGTCGCGGAAAGATTTTGTCGGGGACCGCATGCGGGCGGCGAATCTTGCCGGTATTGTGTGGGAGACGGCATCGTCGTCTTTCCCGTCTCCGCGTTTCCGTGTCGTCCTGCCGTGCACTCGCAGTATGACCGCGGGGGAAAGTGAGGCGATCGGTCGGACGTGTTTCAGTGTGTTGGGGCCCGTGGCCCAGTGGGATGGGTCGTGTGCTGAGGCGTCCCGTGCTTTTTTCCTGCCGTCGCATCGTCTTGGTTTGAGGGTGCGTCATTGGCTTATTGACGGTGCTCGTTTGAATGTTGATAAATGGCTGGAGAATATCGGATATGAGGAGAAGAATGATGATGTTTCTTTGTCTTCTGTGCCCGATGGCGGTTATGGTGGTGTGATTGGAGAATTCAATTCAAAGTATGGGTTTAATGATCTCATCGGTTTGTTCGGTTGGCCTTACGAGTCGGTGGGGCGACGATGGCGGTATGCGCGTGGTGGTGATACGGCCCCAGGTGTGACGATGCTGGACAGTGGTCTGGTCTTCTCGCATCATGCGGATGATCCACTCGCGGACGGGAGGGCGCACACGGTGTTCGATTGCATGAGGGTGCTGGAGTGTGGTGGTGATGTGGGTGCGGCTGTGGGTGAGGCGTTGTCTCTCCTCCACCTTGAGATGTGAGCGGGGTCACCTCCAGTTGGGTTGACGAGGGCGTGCACGGTATGCCTACACTAGAGCCGTCACCGAGGAACGGTGACAGTACAGAGAGAAGAGAGAGAATCATGAATATCACTACTCGCCGCAGCACTCGGAACGACGTCGTTGAGTTCGACATCATCCCCACGCTTGACAATGTGGACGATTACGACGTTGCCGCGATCGCCGATGACGTGATCGGACAGTACTTCTCCGCCACGGGCGCCCCCTACTATGTGGTGGACGTGGACGAGGGCGCTTACTGGGCCGCGGTGGAGCGTCACGCCATCGCCCACTGACCTAACAGAACGAACCCCGTCTCATTGCTCGGTGAGGCGGGGTTCGTTTTACAGAAAAGAGGAAAACAAGTGACACTACTAGTGTTCACGCTCACCGTTTGTCTACTAGTGATCGTTTGGACGAACTTCAGTGATTGACATTCGGCCAACTGGGGCGCAGGAAAGAGAAATCAACCGTACCGTCATCGCGATTCGAGATGGCGGTGGCGCATTGCTGGCGTGGGAGCCCGGCTGCGGCAAAACATACGGCGCAATCTGGGTCACACAAAAACTCGGCGCTGACAAGCGGGTTATTGTTGTGTGTCCGAAGCGTGTCATTCCGTCATGGCAGGCCAGTATCAAGACCATCACCGGCCAGGAAGCGAGAGTGCTGTCTCGCACCACTAAGGCTGGGCGCGCCAACATTGAAAACATGTTGGCTGGTGATGGCGGCTGGTGGGTTATTAACTTCGAGCTATTGGTTTCCCTGGGAAAGGCGGTAGAGGCGAAGAAATGGCCGAATGTTCCTTTCTCAAGGAAATCGTTCGATATGGTGATCGTGGATGAGGTCCATCGTATCGCGAATCACCGCACTCAGTCTTTCCGGGCCGTAAGGGCATTGAAGTCGAAGCATCGTCTTGGCTTGTCAGGCACACCTGCCGGCAATAAACCCGTCAACATTTACGGTGTTCTCAAATTCCTAAACCCAGGTAGTGTTGATCGTAGTTTTTACAGGTTTGCGGATGAGTTTTTTGTTTCTGAGTTCAATCCGTTTGCGGCGTCACCGTATGCCAGGATTTATGGCGGTGAGAGGAATCCCGGCGAGCTCCGCGATTCTGTCGGGGACAAGTGGTCTTCGATGCGGGGGGGTGAGGTTTTCGGTGATCTTCCTCCTGTGAATATTCAGCGTGTTGCTTGTGGGATGCGGCGTGAACAGAAAAGAATGTATCGAGAGTTCGTGGATCATCGTTTGGCGATTATGGACGGTGGGGCTACTGTGGCGTCGTCCGCTGCCGTTCTAGACGGGAGACTCAGACAGATCACTCTCGGACCGCTGAAAATTGTGGACGATAGCGTCGAGTTCGAGGAGCGAGGATCCTCGAAGATTGACGCCACCCTTGATATTCTGTCTGATCTTCCGTCGGACGAGAGAGTTATTCTGTGGTGCCATTCGCGTAAATTCATGACACCTCTGAGGAAACGGCTTGCCGATGCCGGCTATCAGAGTGTCGAATTGTCTAGTGATTACCATGATGAGTGGCGGGAGTTTTTGGAGCCTGACGGTCCTCGGATCTTTTGTGCCGTCATTGCGGCCGCCGCTGAAGGGATTGATGGTCTGCAAAATGTTTGCAATACCGAGGTTTGGTTGAGCGAGGATAATAGTGTGATTTTGAATTTGCAGGCGTCTGCTCGTTTGAATCGTAAGGGGCAAACAAAGAGAGTGAATCGTTTTCTTTTGCAGTGTGAGAATACTGTTGACGTGACGGCGGTGGAGCCTAGGCTGGCGGCTGGGTATGAGCGTCTGCGTGAGAGCGGCCTCATATGAAATGTGATGGACGCCACGCCCACATGGGTTGTGTACACCACCACCACGCGCTTACAGTAGGTGCCATGAGGACAGAAATACAGCGCGGTTCGAACATTCGCCTAGTGCGACGCCGCATGACAGGCACCATCAGAAACATTCTCATATCCGACGACAGTGAACTGGTCGGCAGGAATTTCCTGATCGTCACCCCAGTGAACGATGGGCACTCAGATGTCAGTGTCATCCATGTCACGGCGGACAACATTAACATCATGCGCGGCATGGCCACCAATAACAATCTCGACATTTATGAGCTCATTGTGACGAAGGAGTAAAAAACATTATGCGCATCACACAAGGTACCACGATTGACGAGATCGCTGGCCGCACTATCATCCTGAAATGGCCGACACAGTTCGGCACCAAAACAATGCAACTGCACGTGCCCAATATTCGATCAGAGAACATCTGGCGGATCCAATGCTACGCAGCCGTCATTTCCACAGCAATCGAGGAGCGAGCCGGCCTCACAGCAACCATCATCGAATAACACACAATCATTAATCAACATCAGGAAGAGAAAGCAAAAACACTAATGGGCGTCTACCTAGTATGGGAATCGCAGCAGAAAGGTGACTACCGGGTCTATTCGAATCTCGAGCAAGCCGCCATACAGGCCGAAGAGCTCGGTGGCACCGTCTATGAAATCATGCCGGCCGGCGACGCAAGACTATTCTTCATTGAAGATATTGCGAGCGGGGACATTGAAGTTCAACGCGACGTGAGACTCGCCGCTATTGCCGCAATTCAGGAAGGAGAGAAATTTGAATTTAACCCCGGCCGCCATGCTCGCGGTCAGTAATGTTTTCGCACCAACCGAGCGCGACAAACAAACACGCATCGGCGTAAGCGAAATCGGGGACGATTGTGAGCGATGCATCGCCGACAAACTACTCGGAATCCCGCACGATACGGAGAATACGGGCACACCGTTGGCACCGTTCCTGGGCACCGCGTTTCATGCTTTCGCCGAATCACGCACAAGAAACGAACCGAATGTTCTAGTAGAGCAGAGAGTAGAGGTATGTGATCTTGAAGACTATGGGCGTATTTCTGGGAGTGTGGATCGCTTCGATATTGCGGCGGCGACAGTCCTAGACTGGAAGCTACTCTCACGGAAAAAGATTTCCGCATTCCGGAAGAGCATTAAGTGGGACAATGGTCTACCACGATTCGCCGACACGGCGGCAGGAAGTCAGTTTCGTAAATACTACCTTCAGATTATGCTCTACGGGTACGGTCTCTCAAAGGTCGGACATGAGGTGGCCCACTGTTCTATTGTTGCTCTCCCAAGGGATTGCAGCGTAGAGGTAGTGCCAGCCAGTGTTTGCGAGTTTTCTTTCCCGTGGCGGCGAGACGTTGCGCTCGCGGCCATAGAGAGACTTCAAAACATTTGGGAGAGAGCAAGATCACACAGCGATGGCGTTGACAGTCTTCAGTCGTCTCCTCTATGTTGGTACTGTTCACATGAGCGCCACACAGAAGCATTCAAAAACTACAGCATTAACGGTTAGGAGGTGAAACATATCATGACTTTCGAGGACACTCTTGCCCGTCTCGGAATGACGGTCGTGAATCCAGAGCAGAATAATCATTTCAACATGCTCATTCATGGTGTGAGTGGCGTTGGTAAAACGTCGCTCGCGGCCACGGCATCACAGGTGGACGACATGTCGCCCGTCCTGTACGTTGATTTCGAATCTGGCACACTCCCAGTGCGGGATTGGGGGAATCCACAAAACATCACCGTTGTCCACTGCAACAAGTGGGTTGATTGCGCCAATCTTTGCGACAATATTGCACGCAATCTTGCGGAATTCCCATACCGGACTGTAGTGTTCGACACGCTGGACAAGTGCCAGGAACTTATTCTGGCCCACTATGAGACTGTGTCGAATGACACGTGGACGAAATGGAGAGCAGTATACGACTCCCTACTGAAGGCGATCAGCGTATTCTTGAACGCCCCCGACATTTCATTCATTGCTATCACGCATTCCGCACGCGAAAGTAGTGAGGTCACTGGAGAGGTTTTCATTGCCCCGTCTTTCGAGGGGCAGAAGTCTGGGCAGCGCATCCCCGCATTGTTCAATTTCGTGGGCTACATGGAATGGGCGAACGTGGACAATGGGGACGGGGAAGAAGTCACCGTGCCAGTACTGCACACTCGCAAACCGAACGTTGTGACAAAACAACAATCGCGCGGTTTCCCGCCAGCAATGGGAAACCCGAGCATGACCAAGATTCACAATTACATCACTAGCCACTGAACAAAATACAGGAAGAGAGAAAACTATTATGGCTAAGATCACTGTTACCGCTGACCGTGGCGTCTCCGCTGAGACTCTTGCTATTGCCGCCGACGCGATTCGGGTCGCGCTTCGCAGCAAGCCTACCGACAGCGAGAACTGACCACCGCAATTCTTTACCACCGACTTATAGGGGCACAATAATTATGGCAACTGGCTTCAACTTCGGCACCGACCTTTCATCCCTGGAAGTCGCTACCGGCGGCGGCAACTTCGAGCCGCCCAAGCCTGGAAAGCACTCCGCATTCATCACCAGGGCAGAAATGACCACATCCAAGAGTGGGCGGCCAATGCTCGTCACCGATTGGATGATTGACGGCGACGACGAGGATGCTGGAAAGGCGCTCACGGACCGCACCGTTTTCACCATTAACAAGAATGGAAAGACATTCATTCATTTCAACATTCCGAAGTATTTCAGTGCCGCTGGTCTCTGGCCGGCCGACGCCAGGGAGCGGGCCGCTCTTCTCTCACCGCAGAAGATTGACGCGACTGTGAAGCGCGTGTGCGAGAATCTGGAGGGCGCTCACGCAACATTGGTGACACGAATGAGCAAGCCGCGTCCCCGTTTGGACGATTACGGTCGTCCCGCATACGAGCAGGACGAGAACGGGGTCACGATTCTCGGTGAGGATGGCGCTCCGAAGCCTGCCTTCTGGCCTCCGAGAGCTGAGATTTCTTCCATTGATTTCGAGGCCAAAAAGGATACTTCGAATGCATGGTCAGTAGTCTTCTGACACACACGGTCGCATGATTTGAATAGCGGGGGCAACGCGATTGTTGCCCCCGCTATTCAACCTACTAAAGAGGAGAGAAGCACACAAATGACGCAACCATCATACGAGCAGTACAGGATAGTCGCCAACAGACTCACCCAGCTCAGCTACCGCACTAGTAGCGAGAATTTCCAATTCCCTTCGATTGACGCCGCTATCGAATGGTGTTTCACGTATCTGGAAATTCCTGAGGACAACAGGTGGCGTTTCACACGCCCCGATATTACTAAACCGATCGCTCCGTGCAATCTTGACATAGTGTTGAATCGTCTACCGGACGCGCCGTACTCGCATCAGTACTGCAAGGTGAATGACACGCTTATGCCGTACCGCTCCTACAATGACATTCGTCTTAAGATTTGGAAATGGCGGGGGCGGAACGGTGTAGATAATTTCGAGTTCGACGGCATGACGTCAGCTATCGAATGGTGCTACAACGAATTCAACCCATCGGTTGTGTTCGATTGGGAATTCGCCACTGAGAACGGCGTGTTTCGCCCCGGCGAAATTTCAATAGTGCGTAGCGAGAACAAAAATGAAGCTCGCGATCGTCTTATCCTTCACTCCGCCAAAACCTATAAGACGACGACTGGCGTGCAGCCGGAAATGGTGGGGCGACGCTTCCAGCAATGGGAAGTAGTATCCCCCGAATGGAAGATTATGAAAGATGGTCACAAGCATTTCCACATGCGTTGCGTGAATTGCGGGGAAAACAAGTGGCTTCGTGTTTCGCATTTCAGTGGCGGTAGGACTGTGATCTGCCCGTGCACCAGCCCATCAATCCGCATGTACAGAGAAATACCCAAGTGGCTTATCCCGAAACTCATGCGCCGCATTTACGACATGAAAAGATACGTGCCGAAAGAGGACTTTCGTTTTGATTCCACGCAGGATTGCGCAATATGGTGCTACAAGCATCTGCCTTTCCCGAGCGACCCGGGTACACCGTGGGCCCTGAAGAAAGGTCGCGGGAAGCCAGTGATGCCAGGCGAATTGTGGCTTGAAGTAGACGGCGTGCGCACGGACACTACGAAAAGTATCGCTAACGTGAACAAGTCGCGGCGGAACTTGCGGAAATAGAAGAGAGGAGAATGGAATGGCGGAGCGTGTGATGGCCGTTGATCCCGGCAAATCAACAGGAATTGTCGTCGGAGACTTCCACGACGACCGCGAATTCTCAATCATTCACGTCCAGCAGCTCAAGCACGAGCATTGGATGAGTAACGTCTACGACATTCTCACCACACACAACGAGTATGCTCCCGATGTTATCGTGTGCGAACAGTTCGATCTCAGGCCGGGCAACAATTTTCTCGCAGACCTCACCCCAGTAAAAATCAACTCCGTGCTGGAATGGGAGATCGGGGACATTGTGTGGCAGACTCCCGCAATGGCAAAAACCACTATCCCGGATAATGTTTTGAAAATTCTTGATTTTTGGCCTACAGGGTCTACTGTAGGCCAGCCCGATGCGGACGACGCGCGTGATGCGGGACGCCATCTTTTCCTGTGGGCAGTCACTAAACGCCATGATGAGGCCGTGATCGCCCGCATCGTTGGAAGCGACACGGAACGGAGATGAATGTTTCACGTGAAACATGCCCCCGTGTTTCACGTGAAACGTTACCGCCCCCCACCGACTATCCGGTAGGGGGCAGTAACGTTCTATGAATAACGAAGGTCAGGCGACCTTGTCTTCAGCGGCGGCCTCACCCTCGCCAGCAGCGTGACGGCCAGCGGCCGCGCCGGGGTGAGTGTGATATGTAGCCAGCGCCAGAGTCAGGGCACCGATAATCTGGGTAGCAGCATCGGCATACTGAGACGCCTGGTCTGCAGAAATAACATTGAATGCCGCAAACACGCCGAGAACGGCGGTGAGCAGAGCGTAAAGCGCCTTGCGGACCTCAGGAGTAAACATTTTATGAATCACCTCATAGATTCTGGAATTTGAGGCTCAGTAGGGATTGAGTCCTCTTTATCAGATGGTATCAAAATTTTCAGAGACCTGCCCCAATCGATAGCAGTATGTGCGAAAGAGACTGCTTCCCACCATTTCACTTCAGCTCGACGCCGACCGTCTTCTGCCAGATCTGCCGCCTTTTCGGCCGCCGCAAGACTACCCTCCAGGGTACTCACCCGGTCGGAAAGAGAGCGGACAGTAATGTCCAGGATTGAGATCTGTTCCTGGTCGCGCGCATTCTTGCGGTTCGTCACATTTGAGAATATCGTGCCGGTGAGTGCGCATAGGGCAACCAAAGTAGCGTCAGAGAGAACATCGTGCAGAAAAGGGACCACCATATCTAATGTCCTCTTTATCGTGAGTTTTAGCAGGGTTGCCAGCGTGTATTATATAACATTCCCGCCCAGCATCATCATTGCTAGGCGGGAATGTTACTATTCGATCACTTCCTATGGAAGCCGGGATGGTAGCCGACAGTCCGCATAAACCGGACAGTGCGCACACTGGCCCAAAGAATAACTGCACCAACACACCACAAAGAATCGCGAGTCACATTCATGGTGCCATTGGTGAAATCATCGTACACCATGAATGCCGTGTTCGCTGTCACCATGGCAGCTGCAAAAATGGTAGCAACATAAAGCGACTTAGTCACCCTAATTTTCACTTTCATTAGATGGATTGTATACTATCGCCCTCATGTCAACTCCTAGAACACGCGGAGGTAAACGTGCAGGAAACATGAGGGCGGTAGTATTCTCTTATTGCACCGTCGGAACGCGTAGGAAAATATTTGTGTATTAACCAATAAGCGGTACGAAAGAAAGTATAGCACACAACAAAAGCAAGTCTCCGGACGACCCTCATCGGCCGTCCGGAGACTTGCTCTACCACTGTCACAGGAGATCACGGAGAGAGAAGAGAGTGAAGCTCCCCGCATGTCACATCTATCGTGGAACGACACTCAGCATAATAGCGAGCGAACAGACCACGATAAATACCAATATGCTGTGTCAGGAATTCTGCTCCGGAGCCGGAGCCGGAGCGGGAGACTCTGCGACACCATCATGCGCCTGCAAAGACGAAGGCGTAGACACGGCCTTGCGAATTTCATTCACAGCACCATAAATCGCCCCCGCCTCACGCACGTTCTCCTGCCCAGGAGTCACGGAATGCAGAATCTGATCCACGGACGCGTGAATAGACTTAACCTCCTCATAGGTGGCCTTGGCGTACCAATTCATGTCGCCCGCAAAGTGATCCCCCGCCTTTCCGCTACGGAAAAGGTCACGAATCTCCCTGAGCAGATCAACGCCCTCGCTCATATCCCAAAAATCCTCTCCGGCGCCCCCAGCAGGACGACCATAATCATACCAAGACTTACAACGATTACTGAAAAGAATCCCATAAGACTCGTACGCGTCATACGGATTCCCTGAATTATACCGCGACCCAACACGCTTAAGGGCCTCATAAGAATCACCTTCAGCGTTGATAAGATCACGAAGAATACGGCAGCCGACCTCAGCCGACTTCTCCGGCATCCACCACTCGCGATTCGGGTCATCCAGGAAATAACCCGGATACGTGATCTGCAACGGACCGACACCGTTCGAGGTTTCACCGTCTCGAAGTGCCGCAAGGAATTCGCGGAAATTCTCCTCGGTTACTTCCTCGCCGTGCGGGCCGGCACCGCCGGCGTCGTGCCCGTAAATGTTCGCACCGCGTTCACCGGTTTCCATCCACAGGCACGCCAGGGCGGCCCACCACGGACAATTCTCCGCATCGGCAGCCCGGAGAACGGCCTCCTGAATTGAAGAAAGGCGGTACGATCCGGTGGACTCATGCCCGTTATCGGAATCGGTTCGCTTTCCGAAACGGATGCATGTGGACCACGAGGCCGCGACAGTCATCGGGTGACTACTGTACCGGACTACGTGTGTTTCGTAGCCGGTCTGATCCCCCATCTGACCTTCCGCGATTTCACCATTCTCATTGATCCACGCCTCGGCGAGGAGCGGGTCGCCTGCGTTGAATGAACCGTCATCTTCGCGCACGCACATTGCGACGTGTCCGCCGTCTCCTGTGGTTTTCAGGACCATGTCGCCGACATGGAATCCGCCTGACGGCGTGGACCCGTACCATGTGTCCCCGATGTCCATGAAACCGCGATTCGCGGCCAGGGAATTCAGAGTTTCGGTCCATGTTTCGCCGGTCCGCGGAAACATTATCGGATCGTCCCAGCCGGTTCCCCAGACATTGTGGAATGCAATATTGTAGGCGCCAGCTACGCCGCTACTGCAATCCATGTCGCCGGGACCCGTTTTCCAGCCGGCGTCATTGCTGTTCCAGTAGCAGGTCCACCGGTTATCCTGGGCATATCCGGTGCCCCCGTAGTCGCCTGTGGTGCACCAATATTTCATTTCCGACGCAGCATATTCTGTGACGGAATCTGCCAATTTTGCACCGCCTTTCATAAAGGTTTTCGGTGGTTATGATTTTATCATGGACGCCAGGAGGGGTCCTCAACGTATATTGGTATGTGCGCGCGCGTATACCACATGTGCCCAGCGTCTGTCAATACTCTACACACGTCAGTTTTGTGGGGTAGGTCACCACCATGTAGGGTTGACCCGCAGCGCACGAGAGAGCATGATTAAGACATCGGCAGGGAGGGCAAGCCACCAGCCGGAGATAGAGAGGACAAGACAATGACCACCACGAAGAGCATCGCCACCGACAGGGACATCGCCTACGCCGTCGGCACCGCAGCCGACGCTTGGGGCGACACGGACTACTGGGTAGACAAGACCGGCGAGACCATCGGCCTCATACGACGCACCACCCACGGCGGCCAGACACTCGGACTCCACGTGTGCGACGACGTCGTCTCCTGGGGACTCTGGCAGTACGATGCCGACGGATTCACTGTCGTCCACGACGGACTCTCCGCTCTGACCGATGAGACCATCGCCTACTTGGCTGATTGGTGGCTGGAGAACTGACACACACGCGTAACGGTGGAGGCCCGCCAGGGGCGACGAGCCTCCACCACCCACCACCAACACACACATATATTTTGAGAAGAGGATTACCATGGCACGCCGTCGCACCGGATACGGATCATGCAAGACCACAGGAGGCGCAGTATTCACCAACCTGAAGGGCACCAAGATTCACTTCCCTGCAAAAGGGTACGAGAAAGGCGAGAACGAATTCCGGGGCATCCCTATTGAGCGTGTGACCGCTGTCGCAATTCTCACTGGGGCCGACCTCGTGCAGGCCATTCCTGTTCAGCGGCCCGCCCTCATCGGAAACGTTCGCAACGTTTTCATCCCCGAATGCGCCCACGACTCCTTCCTAGTTGTCTGCACTGAAGGGAACGTTTACAGAGTTTTCGATATCAGCGAGGAGGAATTCGGGAACGCTCGCAACCTGATCAATGATCTGCGCGGGCTTCTCGGCGACGGAATCGAGTGGGTCAAATCATGAAATACCCGGCGATCAAGCGCATGGACGGCCGCGAAGACGAGGTCCGTCGCAAGACGATCGAGTTTCAAGAGCACAAGAGGAATCGGGCGAAGAGAATCAAGAGCACACGTCACACTAAGCGTACGAATTTCAACTACAGTGACGGTTGGACTAACCGTCTCATGGCAGAACTGAACGGAAAGTAAGGAAACTATTATGTCTACTTTTTCGAGTGCACCGTCAGCGCCTACCCCTGCACCGCCGCCGCCCGCGGCTAGCACACCTACCCCTGCACCTCCGCCGCCGCCTCAGCCGTCCCGGCCTGCCCCGGCGCCCCCCGCATGGTCTGTGCCGCTCAGTGTGATGGCGCCACCGCGCCCCACGAATCGCTTCGTGGCATGGCTTCGCAAGCCGCGATCCACAGGTGAAGGCATGGCAATGGGCGCAGCAGCCCTCATTGTCGGAGCTATCGGACTGTCATTGGCGTGGCGCGCTTTCTGGTGGCTTCAGGTGTTTTTCGCCTACTTCGCTACGATCGGCACTCTCGGCAACTGAAATAGTGTGAACGACTGTGGACGTAGTGCTTTTGAAGCCGATCTGGCTGTACTTGCCGGACGGCAGTAGCGAGAGAATCATAGCGCAAACCGGCGACGACAAGGGGATTAGTTTCGATTCTATTCATGCCGGTGTAGAGCAGAGACACTATTTCAAGTACAACGAGTATTCGATCACGCAGACGAAGAGAGGAGATTATACTGTGTCACCCGTAGGCGATGAGTGTGAGAAGGTTTACTACCCGAATGGCATATATGAGTATGTTTCGAAGGTAGTGCCGCACGATGGGTTCTGGGAAGTGCACGTCCGCCGCTACCCTAGTAGTAAATGGCGGGTAGAATGTTGGAGTCGTCGTTGTGTTTCTTTGGAGCACAAGCGCGACGGTTGGTATCGGCGGCGAATCGCAGACCATCAGATTGATCCTGGCTATGAGCTGAAATTCACGGACGGGCCGACTCGCTTTCATGTCTCCAACGATTATGATGCGCCGGTCAGAAAGGTTTGTCGGTATTTCGCCGGTGAATGGTGTATTTGGTATGAGAACGAAGATGGCGGGGAAGCGTTTTTCACGTTCGACGAGCAGCGCTGTGAGTTGACTCTCTGTGATGACACTCTCTATGTCACAGAAAAGAATGGTGGGGGTGTCGAGGATAATGTGCACGAGAACGATGTAACTCACCCATCACACTACGCAACCCTCGACCCTGAGCCCATCACCTTCATTCGCGACAAAGACTATCTGACCGGCAGTGCCCTGAAATACATTTTCAGGGCCGGCCACAAGAATGGTGCCGCCGAGAATGTTGACATGGGGAAAGCCGCATGGTACCTTCGTGAACTCGTCAACGAGCAAGGAAGTCAGACGGTGATCGCGATTCTACGAGGCGTCTACTGGGACACTATCGATAGACAGCTCACTCCAGAAGAGCGCGCCAGGGAGGTTCGAGACCGGCTCACACAGTTCATGTCCGCCATTTCACACGACCACCTCAACAACTATATTCCGGAAGCGTGAGTATTGTGGAGAATGTTATTGATATTGTTTCCGTTGATTTGGTGAAATGCGGTGAACTGTGGGGGGCGGCTGCGTTTATGCATGCCACCGACTGTAACTTCACTATCAGGAATTATTCTACCGATCCGTCCACCGCGATCCGTGAGCTCATGCGTACCGTGCGACATGTTCAGAGAGTAACGTTTGCCTTGCGCTCATGGCGGGAAGAAAGAACCACTTTTACTAGGTGCACATATTCAAATGAGACAGGCGGGTATGTGCTCACTTACAGCGACTCATCGGACGATAATGCATACGTCTGCGCAATTATACTGTCAGAGCGCAGCGAAGACACGGTAGAAATCATCCCGGGAGATAAGCCCACTCTTGCTCTCGAAGCCGAAGCAATTCTACGCGACAAAGGTTACACGGTCCATATGGTCAAAGAAAACGAAGACAGGAGCCGCCAGAATGGCTACGCTGAGTGATTTTACTCTCCGGCGCAGAATCGATTGGGGCGAACTCATCTCCGACTGGCGCAAACCGCTGTCTATTCAGCCAGCGTCAGTGGAAGTGCGACTAGACGAGAACATCGTCACCTATCGTCATGGCGACGAAAACATCACCATCGGCGGGAATGGTTACGAACTGTTGCCGGGTGAGTTTATTCTCGCGTCCACGCAGGAAAAGGTCAGCGTGCCTGCCGATCTAGTGGCAAGGGTGGAAGGCAAGTCGTCGTGGGCGCGCCGCGGAATTCTTGTCCACGTGTCCGCGGGATACATTGACCCAGGATTTCAGGGAAACGTGACCCTGGAAATCGCTAATCTGCATTCCACTAAATCCGCCATTCTTCACCCTGGGGATAGGATTGCGCAGATTGCCTTCGAAGACTTGGACAGGCCAGCCAGCATGCCGTACGGCACCAATGGTCTGGGTTCGCATTATCAGGGGCAGATCGGTGTTACACCATCGGCTATGGAGGTGGAATAATGAGCAAGATTGACCGACAGGAAATCGCGCTGGCTATTACCGGGGAATTGCGGGACACGATCACGGCGCTTCGCATTTCCGACCGCGCGGGAGTTACTGTCATTGACTCTTCGCTGGGGAAGATCGAAGTCACCGATGGCGGCGTTGTGGTGACGACGAAGCGGGGCGTGTCAGCAGGGTGGACCCACGAGGAATCTTGCAGTCCGGAGCATTCTGCGATGCGCTGCAACTTGCTTTTGCGGAGTGTCTCATGACAGCAAATGACCTCATGGCGGGAATTGAACGCGAGATTAGTTTCACGCAATTGTGGCTTCCGAAGCCCGACGTGTGTGATATTGACGAGTCGCGCATGACTGCCCATTTGGAATGGTGTAATCCCTACAATGACGCCATAATTGACGTTGTCGTAGAAAACACTGACGACGGCGCTATCAGTAAATGGATCATTTACGGTTGGCCGCTGAGCATTGTGGGCAATAGTCATAAAACAAACGGCCAGAACACCTCTAATCTTGCGCGTCGTCTAGCACAACGATGGGACGATGCAGAATATAATGCTATTGCCGTCCGCCGATTCCGAGAGATTGACAGCACGATTCATTCGATCCTGAACTCGCCATCAATCACCGTTCAGGACGATGCGCGCTCTGATCTCATGGGCGTACTGGACGATATTGCTCGCGAGCACGGAGGAGACTATCAGCGCTTGGGACTATAGTCTCTCGTGTCGGGCATGAAAACATTCCCCTTCACCACAGAAATCGTGGTGAAGGGGAATGTTTCACGTGAAACATCAGACGCCAGGCTGCGGCGATGGGGCCGCTTTCGCCTCCAACGCGGCAACACGCTCAGCCAGGCCGAGGTAGCCGCCATGCCAGGCGGCCACACGCTCCATGATCCAATCCGACGGAGGATTCTGATAAGGGTTTTTCTCAGGGACCCACTGGCCGCCCTCACCCTCAACCAACTCACCATCGGTCACATACAAATGCGAAACACCGAATGACGCGGCACGGTCAATGACCTGTCGGAAATTCTCTTTCGTGACACCATGAATGACGTGCCACCACTTGGTGGAAGGCTGTGCCCGCATCACATCATTCGCAATCGGGTTATTAGGGTCATTCGTCAAATACTTGGCGGCAGTATTCTCAAAACTCATGCACACGTCGAAATCAAGCGCACACACGGCTTCAGTAATGTTGCTGCCAGGGTTGATAGCGATTGTGAAATTCTTGCCGTAGGTGCGTCGAATTTCGCCGATGAGGTCGCCGTACCAACCAACTCGACCGGACTGTGCCCCCCAGCCGTTGATTACCTCGTCCAAGAATACGCCCTGGAAAAGACCATCATACTGGGATCGAAGGTTGGCGCACAACTGCATAATGTATTCGCGCGTAAACTTGTCCGGGTCGGGCACGCCATTCCTAGCGGCATCATCCTTAGCGAGTGATGTAACACCGTAGCGGGTGGGAATGTACCAAAGAATCCTCTTCGCCCCGGCCGCACTGGCGCGCTGCGCCTGGGTGAGAAAGTCGTTATCCTTGGCAGACCAGTCGCCGGTAGAGCGGTTCATGATCACATAGCCGAGCGCATTCCCGTAGGCCAATGTTTTGGCCCACTTTGAGACTTTTCCGGCCTGGCCTTCATTGTAGAAATCGGGCCAGAAGTACGTGACGGGCGAGTAGTAGTATCCGCCGACCGTGAAAGGCGAGATCGAGGAGAACAGGGGGGCGACCAGCTTATCAACGCCGGCCTTGGTATACCCAGTAATGTTTGCCATTGTGCTTTCTCACTCTCCGTAAGTCCAGGTCAGACCATCGTCACTAACAGTGATCTTGCCGCCATTGCCCTGGCCGCCTCCGCCAGGATTGCCAGGATCAGGGGTACTACCACCGTTCCACGCCGACAGGGAGGTCACCTGCACGTCACCGGAGGCCGGCAATTCCGCACCGCGGACTTCGCGCGCCCAGACGCCGGCGACATTCAAGACGATTGCCCACCGTCCACCATGGCTAGCGTCTACCTCAACCTCAATCCTGCCCTTGTCATCGGCATCGCCACGCACCGGAGCGGGAACGGTTGTAATATTGTCGGATGTGTAGACGGTTTCGGGGCGGACGCTCATTGTGGCGTTGACTGTCTTGCCGGCCGCGTTCACGACCGTCGCTATGACCTTGGTCATATTATTATCACCTATTTCTAATAGTGAACTATATTATCGATTACAGGTCAACGCGCGTCGCACCAAGAGTAGCCACCGTAAACACAGTGCCAGGGAAAACACCACCATCGTAATGCCAGTACGGGTCAGCACCATAGCTGCCCGCCGTAGTGTAGGCAACCCTGTGAGAACCGGCCTCTACCGAAAGGCGCCACTGCATGTGATGCGTCATGAACGTGCGATTGTATTGAATCTCGGTCTGCCAAATACCCCTGTTGTCAAGCTTGAACCCGAAGAAATATGAGCCGACCGCCTTATCCTTCTCAGCCTCAGAATTATAATCCTCATGCGCGATACTCACGCACACGTCAAGCGAGAACTCCATGAGACTCTTGATAGGTAGGGTAACGATACCGTCACCCCAAGTGTAGGTGGTGTGATCCGAGGTCGAGCGCCCGCGCCCGTTCGTATTATCACGATGCCTGTAAAGCACACCACTGAACGAGTTTGCGGGGTTAATGTTGAAACTGCCATCGCCGGCCTTGGAGCCGTCGGCAGTGTACAGAATGTCGTCGATAATGAAAACGGCGGGGCGTGCTTTTGAGACTGCCCCGGACGGCGCGGCCGCCAACATGACCCGTGCCGCGGCCACGGACGCCGCCGGCATCACCCTGCCCGCGGAGTCATCGTACGCGTCCCAGGCCTCAATGAGATTATCGTCTACTGTGGGGACGACGCCACCGGTCCACCTAGTGTTAGGCATGTTGTTTTCTCCTAAAAATATTGTTGCACAATTTTCAGTAGGTGAGCCAGCTAATCGTCATCTCGCCCCAATCCATAATT